>ERZ1674050.1-NODE-1-length-40369-cov-16.839584_pt1 | contig 40369 bp, 50 predicted proteins | sample MGYA00581126_ERZ1674050 | MGnify/ENA primary metagenome ERZ1674050 (study PRJEB41354, sample SAMEA4873315) | human saliva metagenome | biome: human-associated habitat [ENVO:00009003]; feature: mouth environment [ENVO:08000002]; material: saliva material...
GGGCCGCCCCTCTTCTATGTTTTCCGGGTCAGTGGCGCGCTGAAATTTTCTCGAAATTCCCGCCGCCTCACCTTGTTTATATGCGTTCAGCTGTGCTACAATATAAGTGTAGGGACGAACGGGGAAGCAAACCCGGAACCTTACCGGTGCAGCCAATCCCGGCGGCACCGAACAGCAAATCAGAAAAGGACACAACATCATGACTATCAAGGTTCGCCACGAACTCACCTGGACGGAGAAGAAGGATATCTACCGCCCGGAGCCTCGCTCTTCGTGGTGGCCCGCGCTTGAGTTCGAACGCTACCCCCGCGACCCTTACGGTGGAACGGGCCCGGCGGCTTACTTCCGCGGCGAAAAGCTTCCCGCTGATGACCTCATGGCAATCGATATTCACATTGTCTTTGATGAGAACATGAAGCTAAAGATTAATTTCTTCCGCAAGAACAAGTACATCACGGAAGAAGAGGCCTACACCCGTATTGCCCGCTACGTTGAGCAGCAGGGCGGCCTAGAAGTCGTAGAGTAGCCACAAGGGGGGGCGACTCAGGGGAAACCTTGAGCCGCCCCCCTTACACTTTCTGGCGCACCTGGCGCGCTGAAAATCTCTCCAAAGTTTCGCCGCCACAGCTTGTTTATATGCGTTCAGCTGTGCTACAATATAAGTGTAAGGAAGAACGGGGCGGGAAACCCCGAAACCCTACCGGCGAACCCAACCGGGAACGCCGCCAGCAAATCAGTTAGGACAATAAATCATGTATGAGGTCAAGGCACTCTACACCGAAGCACCCGTCGCCCGTCTGTCGCTTACCTTGGAAGGGCCGGCACCGATTCCCGACCGCTTGCGCCGCCTTCTGGAGTTCTGCAAGGAAAGTTTTAGCGTCGGCATTCCGGCGGCGGCACAGCTGCACCGCGAAGTCATGGAGTGCAAGCTTAAGCGCGCCGGGTGGGCCGTGGTAACGTCCAGCCAGCCGGATTACACCGATCCCGGCGCGGCGGCTCAGTGGTCTATCACCTTTAGCGAAGGCTAAAGCTTAGAATCACCAGCAACGGGGCGGCGCGTGCTGCGCCGCCCCACCACCTGACAGAAGGGCACATCATGGCAATTTATGACGTATGGGCGCGATACGCGACCCTTAACACTCATCACCCAATGGTGGAGGTTACCGGTCACGAGGCGACACCCGACCGGCTCCAGAAACTCATCACGGATTTCACGGAATGGGCGCAACGGTGCGGGGGAACCTTTCAAGAGCAGCAGCTCGAAATGTTGCGACTTCTTGAAGATGCGGGGTGCCGTGTAATCGTTGCCAGCCGGTCGAATCTGAAACCCAATAACCCGGCTTTCGTAGCGGGTTGGGCGGTCAAGATTAAGAGCTAACCGATAAAGGGCGGCGGGGCTTCTCAGAGAATTTCTCTGAGAAGCCCCGCCGCCCTTTCGCGCTATTCTTCGGTTTCGGCTGATTCCTCATGAACGCGCAGCAGGCCGTTTACTTCTGCACGGGTCAGGCCCAGGCGTTGCGCAATGTTTGCGCTAGGCTCATTGAGCGCGGCCATTGCCGCGACCGGTGCAGAGAGCACGCGGCGGGCTTCTTCGCGAGCTTCTTCGCGCTTAGCGCGCAGCGCCTCTAGTTCTTTCTCACGGGCGGCGATTTTGTCGTCAATCTTGGCCGCCTCTGTGCTTTCTTGAAGGGTGAAAAATTCTTTTGCAATGGTAAAGAGCTGAGCCTCACGCTCAGCGAAGGCGCGCGCATTTTCGCGCGCACGGCGTGCGGCGGTGGTACGGGGTGAACGGGACATTTTAGGTTTCCTTTCGGGAAGATGTTTCAGCATTGACCTACGAATAGTTTAACCTCTCAGACCCACATCATGCAGGGTACCCGCCCCGCAGCCACACCCATAATTCCCAAACCCCACCTAGTGCCTACACAGCGAAGCCGCCCGGCATCTGCACAAAACAGATACCGGGCGGCTGAACTCAACGATTCATGACCTTACAGAAGGTCACTACTGAATTTGATGATACAGCATGTACTCATCAGCTTCTAGATTTTTCGGCGCACCGCCGAAAAATCGGCGGCGCAGCCGCCGGTTTCGCTCATTCACAGTTGGTACGCGCCAGTGGACAATCTGCACACGAACTGTGGACAGCCGCTTCACGATCAATTCACCCCGCACGCTCCTCTCTTGACCGTTCACGCCTGACACACAGATGTGCACAGTTTGACACACTGTCTTGCTGCATGGAATGCATGACCGCTTCTTCTCTCTTTCCTTCCGCAAGCTCCCTCCAGAGAGAAGGAGCGTTCAAGCACACCGGCACCGCCTGTGTATGAACGCGACAAAATGTTGTCGGACAAAACCGTTTCTCGTCTCAGCGCCTCCACCTCTTTGTGCTCGTTCCTCGCACGCTGTGGAGCTGAAACGCTCACTACTTTTTTGTCACACCTCATGCACTGAGTAAGTCAGGTTTTTATTCTGAGTTGTTCTTAATAAGTTTCAAGGGTAGAATGAGGGTATGCTGACCATCCATAAGCTCACCTCAGGTGACGGCTTCCGTTACTACACCGCCGAAGTGGCGAGTAACGATGTGCTGCGCTCTGCTGACCGTGAGCTAGGCGATTATTACGCCGTGGAGGGTATGCCTCCGGGTCAGTGGGTAGGCGCTGGGGCGGCTGAATTGGGTCTGAAAGGCAATGTCTCCGAAGAGCAGATGGAGGTTCTTTTCGGGCACAAATTCACCCCACTTGAGACCGAAGAGCTTACCGACCTTCTCAAAAATTCCACCCCCGAAGCGTTCGAGGAAGTACGCAGTCAGGCGTGGAACAAGGTTCAGAATCGCGCGGCTGAGCGTGCCTTTCTCATCATTGAGGGCACCCGTGAGGGCAAGACGCAGCAGCAGATTGTGGACGACCTCGCGCACCTTTACGAGAACCCGCCGACTCAGGCAACGGTTTCAAACTACCTTGAGCGCTACCGCGCAGCAGGCTACACCGTGACCAAGGGTGAATACCTCAAGAACCCCGATGCGCCCCGACCTGATCGCGCCGAGTTCATGGCAAACTACCGCCTTCTGGAGCACGAAGCAACACAGGCACAGCACGCTTCCCAGCGTGCTATCGACGCGCATTTTAAGCAGAATGTCGCCCCGAGCCTGCACGCACAGCGTGAAGGCTCCACCGAATTTACCCGCGCCGTCGATGAGGAAATCCGCCGCTTCCGCGACACCCAGCACACCGACCCGACCGCCGAAGAGGTGCAGAGTATCCGCCAGCGTGTCGGTGCGGTGATGTACCGCGCCCAGCACGGCGTAGAGCCCACCGATAAGCAGCTTGTGGCGTTTATCGCCCGTGAATCCAAGCCGAAGAGTAATTCTGTTGCAGGCTATGACATGGTGTTTACCCCGCCCAAGAGTGTTTCTATGGCGTGGGGTTTGGGTGATGAATCCTTGCGTGAAGGCGTGCAGCAGGCCCACGAAGCCGCTATTGCTGATGTCGTGAAATTCCTGGAAGAGCAGGTCATTATGACCCGTCGCGGTGCCGGTGGTGCGCGCCAAATTGATATTGACGGCGGACTCATTGCCACCAAATTTAGGCACTACGATTCGCGTTCCGGTGACCCGAACCTGCACGACCACCTGGTGATTTCAAACCGCGTGAAAGGCGCAGACGGTCAGTGGTCATCAATCGACGGACGCACCCTCTTTCAGTGGAACGTCGCTGCATCTGAGCTCTACAACGCTAAGTTGGCGGAATACCTGGAACAGAACCTTGGGCTGGTCTGTGTCCCCGACGCGACCAAAAGCGAGCTATCGCCCGTTATGGAAATTGCCGGAATCAACCGCGAGATGGTGGAAGAGTTCAGCAGCCGACGCTCTGAAATTTCCGCAGAACTTGACCGTCTCAAGGCTGAATACGTCGAGGCGCACGGTCACGCGCCCGGACGTAAAGCCATGCTGGAACTTGCGCAGCAGGCGACCCTGGCAACCCGCCCGCACAAGAGCGAGGCGAAGAGTCTCCAGGATTTGTGCGAGGAATGGGCCAATAAAGCGGAGGCAATTTCGCGCACCGGTGAGGTGAACATTCCGACCGGTGAAGACCTAAAAAAGCACCTGGAAGCTGCCAGCGAGCAGGCACGCGCCAAGCGCGAGCAGGCACAGTCAGAGTTCCTCATCCGCACCCCGGAAGAGCACGCTCAGCAGATTCTCGACCGCGTAACCGCACAGCGTGCAGTGTTCCGCCGCTCCCATCTGGAAGCTGAAACCGCCCGCTACCTACGCGGTGCAGGCCTCCCTGTGCCGGTTCCTGGCACTGAGCAGCCGACCGTAGAGAGCACCGATGAGCAGAGCCTCGCCGGTGCCATTCATCATGCCCTGGAGCAGAAAGTTCTGAATCTTTCCGGCGAGCAAAACCGCCCGGTTGCTGACGAATTTTTGCGTGCGGACGGCACAAACAGTTTCGTGCGCCGTGACGCGCAGCTGTTCACCACGCAGGAGATGGTGGACGCAGAGCTTAGGATTTTGGATGCTGCAACCGCGCCCGTGATCCCGGCGGCAACCTTCGACATCTTCGAGCAGAAAGTAGCCGAGCGCCGCGAGCAGTTGGCAGAAAAGGGCTTCTCACTTCCGGCTGGTCAGGAAGCTTTGGCGCGCGAGTTCGCCCTCTCTGAGCGCCTTCTTGTGGCCGGTATCGGTGCCGCCGGTGCCGGTAAGACCGCCTCTGTTTCGCTTGCAGTGGAGACGATTCAGGCCGCCGGAGGCCGCGTTATCGGCATGGCACCGACCGCCGCCGCCGCAAAAGTTTTGGGCGATGAATTGGGTATTGGTGCCGATACCGTGGCAAAGGTTTTGGCCGCAAACACCAACGGTGCCAAGGCGGGCCCGTTGAGTATCCGCCCCGGTGACGTGCTTCTGATTGACGAAGCGGGCATGGTATCCACCCGTGACTTTGACGCGCTGGTGACTATTGCCGCTGAGCGCGGCGCACTGGTGCGTGTGATGGGTGATGACCGTCAGCTGTCGGCTGTGGGTGCCGGTGGTGCCCTTCGCCTCATTGACCGTGAGGTAGGCGCGGTACGCCTCGATGAGCTGTTCCGATTCAAGAACGAAGAGGAAGCAGCCGCGACGTTGCGCCTTCGCGAGCCCGCCGCAGTGGGCAAGGACGAGCCCTTCGCGTGGTACCGTGAGCAGGGCCGCGTAGCCGGTGGTGACGGCGAAGCGATGACCCAGCAGGTCTTCACCGCCTACCAGCGCGATATTGCCGATGGTAAGTCTTCGCTCATGATGGGCTCATCTAACGAGTCCGTCGCGTCCCTGAATGCTTTGGCTCAGGCGCACCGCATTTCCACTTCCGGTGAGCCGACCGGCGAGGGCGTTATCCTGCGCCCTGGCTCTGCACCGGGTGCAGGTCAGGCCACGGCTTTTGTGGGCGACACGATTGTTACCCGCCGCAATGACCGCCGTTTGCCGGTCTTTGCAGGTCATGATTTCGTGAAGAATGGTGACCGCTGGAACGTTGAAGGCGTGGGCGAAGATGGTTCGCTCAAGGTGCGCCATGTGGAGCATGGCGGCACCGTCACTCTTCCCGCAGCCTACGTTCGCGAGAACGTGGAGCTGGGCTACGCTTTGACCGTTCACCGTGCACAGGGTGCGACCGTGGACACGTCCCATGCGCTGATTGATTCGCGCGCTGACCGTGCCGCAGCCTACGTTGGTTTGAGCCGTGGACGCGAGCAGAATAACCTCTACGTTCGCCTGAATGAGGGCGAGAAGCTGGATGAGGTTCTGGAGACTGTGGCCGCCCGTCATGACGGGGAGGCACAGTTTAGCGTGCATGAAAGTGTCGATGCGATCCGCGCGCAGCAGATGGATACCGCCGCCGCAGTGTTGGAATACAACGAGCACGCAGAGTTGGCTCAGCGTGCTGTGATTGCTGACCTCATGACTGAGGGCATGAACCGCGTGACTCATTTTGACCTCACCGGAGCTGATGCAGCAGAAGCCCGTAGCTTGCAGGCACAGATGCGTCAGGCACGCTATGACGGCGAAGCCACCGACGCATTGGCGGCTCAGATGCCGACCGGCGCGGAAGCGTCAGCGGATGCAGACGTTACCGCCGTAATCAATTCCGAAGGTTTCGGCGCGCTGGCGGCACAGTTGGGCGAGCTGCACCGTGCAGGCCTGGACGTGCCCGATATTGTGGAGCGTGCCTACCGTTCCCGCCCGTTGGGTACGGACGCTGAAACCCCGGTTGATGCAGCCGCCGTTCTGTCCTGGCGTGTGAGCCAGATTGTCGATGAGCGCGCCAACGCTGAACGTGCAGACCGACCGTTGGCGGGCTACTCTGACGCGATGCTCGATGCGCTGATTGCCCGTGCTGAGGCACGCGAAGTCTCTACCGAGGCGCGCCTGGAGAAGCTGGTTCTGGACGACCCGGAATGGTTTAAAAACCCCTACGCTATGGCGAAGACCGATTGGCTTCTGGAGCGTCGCGCCGCGACCGTGAAGGCTCTGAATGCTTGTGAGCGTGAGGATGGAGGCACCCACCGCAGCGGAAAGTACGAAGCAATTTCTGAGACTCTTTCGGAGATGGACGCTGAAATTACGCGCCGCCGCTGGGAAGTTAGCGGCGACCAGCGCGAGTTTGAGCAGATTATCCGTGGCGAGGTTTCGCGCGGTGGTGAGCGTTTCACTCTGGCCGCTTGCTTGCGTGAAGAGCGCCGTTTGCGCCGTGAGCTGGGCTTGACGGCTCAGAATAACGTGCAGAAGCCGCAGCCGTCGAAGGTGACTTCTGGCGGCGTGTCCGGTCATACCCTCGACCGTTTCTGGGAGAATCAGCTTAAGGGCGGCAAGCTCAAGGCGATTCTTAAGGCACGCGCTGCTGAAATCGGCAAGCTGACCCGTTCGCGCGGTCAGGAATTGGCGCAGCAGGTGCGCGAGGGCAAGGCCCCGGCGTGGGTTCAGAACCTCGGGCCGGTACCGACCCGCAAGCGTGCCTTCCGCAAGTGGGCAAGGGTTGCAGGTGAAATTGATGCCATGCGTAAGAAGTTCAATGTGCCGGATTCGCACCCGGAGCCGTTGCCGCGTGAGCTTGTCCGCGAGGCGGGCCAGCGCGTGAATAATGCGCGTTTGGCCGCTGAGGGTGCCCCGGTTTCGGCGGTATCGAAGGTACGCACCCGCGCAGCCGAAGCTGTGCTGGGCGTGTGGGAGCAGATGAAGCGCGTAGCGAAGTCGGCGCGTTTGTCGAAGCGTGCCGCTGAGAAGAGTCAGTCTCAGGGTCAGTCCCCCGCACCGGAGGCAACCGCGGAACCGCAGAAGCAGCCGGCACCTACGCCGCAGCAGAACCCGACCAGCGAGGCAGTCACCGACGAAGCGGCACAGCCTGAACCCCGAAAGGAGAAGCCAGTGAGCGAGACCGAAAAGCGCCTGGAGAATGAACGCGCAGCACGCGCTGAAAAGATCCGGCAGATGATGGAACGCACGCAAAACCTGGACGACAAGCTCAGGAATAACGCCCCCACGCAGGGGCAGCAGGCGCGAGGCAATCAGCAGCAGCGCCTGGAGCGTGAGCGTCGAGTCCAGCAGCTGCACGAGCAGGCACGCCGTGGCGTGCGTGGCCCCGGTCTGGGATAAGAGACGCGAAGAGGGGCGGGAAGCATAGTATGCTTCCCGCCCCTCTCTTGTTTTGTCTTTGGGTGCAGAAAAAGGCACCCCGTAAGGTGCCTTTATGCGTCAGGATCGCCAAGAACGGCCAGAGTCCTCCAGCTTTCATACCTTGGCGCCTTCATCCCTGGGCCCAGAGGGCGGTAACTATCGTTTTATCCTGACGATATCACTATATCATGGTGTGAGAGAACAAGACAATCACCAGAGATACTATGACCAACGAAGAAAACCCTTTTATCAGTAGTTACATGCGCCGGCTGGCACTCCCTCATTCAAAGATTCTTGATTTCTATCAACAAAATTCTAAGGCTGAGCGCATCGGGTACATTGATGAAACCTACAGCCCCCCAGAAATCACCCCACAGGGTATCCATGAAGGCTTCTACGTGACAACCTGTGTTATCGTCGAAGCCCGCGATGTTATACCGCTTCGCGAAGGTTTGACTGGACTCTACGGCAATTTCTACCATGCCAACAAGGAAAGAAACCGCAACCATGAGGTACTTCAAACGCTAAGGCCTTTTCTGAAAGATGAGGCCTCCATTATCACGGTGAACAGTACCGTGGCAGCATCCGAAGACCCCGAAGAGCAACACCAGCTGGTCAGGAACGCCCGCGATGAGTGCCTCACCGTCACCTTCAAAAAGGCAGAAGATCGTGATGACCCCGTGCGACTTTTCATCATTGAGCGTCTCCAGAACTCCGGTTCCCCGATTGACGACAATACCGCAGACCGAGAGCTCGTCAATCGACTCATAAATCAAGGTGTTATTGGCGACATTGAGGTAGGTCAATTCTCCGCGAGAGCTGAACATCTACTCCGAGCACCTGATGTTGTCGCTTACCCTGTCGGTAGGGTCATGCGCACCTCAGATGACCGTCTTTTTCGGGAAATCTCAGATGTCGTCACCGTCTATGACGCACACACAATGCACCCGCTCAATTTGCGCGGAAGGGTACAACATGGGGTTCCGCTATCGCTTGATGCCGCCAGTATTCGTCAGCCGGTAACAGACATGCCAGAGGAGAAGCTTCAACGCGTCGCCGGTGGTGCTCATGTGCGCGAAGAAATTATCAGCGGCTATCAAGAGCTGAATCTACGCCCCTTACCACCAAAGCACGGCACCAGTGCCGCTTCGCTTCATATGGTGCAGCAGCAATCATGGCAGAAGCCTATGAGCCTTGAGCACGGCGAAGATTTGACTATCGCCCGAGACTCCAAGACCCCACGCCAGAGCGAAGCACACCGCGAGCTGCAAGCCCGGCGAGAACGCCTCGCGCAGTTGCAGGGACGACAGGAGCAGACGCAGCAGAAGATGTCAGCGGCACCAAAGCCTAAGCCGGGGCCGAAACCTACGCCTCCGCAGCAGAAGAGGCACACCCCTACGCCGCAGCCTAAGCCTAAGCCGGGGCCGCGACTGTAGAAGAAACAGAAGAGAGGGACGGGATACTACGGTATCCCGTCCCTCTCTTCTGCATTTAATGTTGGTGGATAAATTGGTCGAAATCGTCCCCGGTGAGGCGAAGATCAGGGTCAAATTCGGGTTCCTGATGACCCCTGATGCATTCGGAGAACTCGCCGTCCCACAGCCGGTGCACCACCGTGTGGAAGCGGTCGTGGAAGTACAAGGCCGCGTCCGTGAACTCAGCTTCGCCGGTGCGGTACGCCGCTTCCCATGCCGCCCACAGTGCGGTGAGCTCTTCTACCGCCGCCGGGTGCCGGAACCAGCACGGGCGGATGTATTTCCATTGGTGACAACACAGCGTCTCATTCGCCCAGTCCACCCACTCGCGCAGCTGAACCCACAATCGCTTCTTCTGTGCAGGGGAAGCGTACCGCCAGCAGTACGCGGCATACTCGCTTTCGTCCTCTCCTCTGTCGTCATCATCAGATGCAGAAGGTACCACCGGTGCAGGCGCACCCTCAGCGAGAGTTTCCATCTGTGTTTGCATGGTCGAAAGAACGCTCATGAGTCCGTCGCACAGCTTCTCCAGCTCAGCGACACGCTCTTTCAGCGGTACCTCATCGGGGGTATCGACGATAGGAAGCGGAGCGGTTGCAGGTTCAGGCTCTAGGGGTAGCCCGTCATCGAATCCGTAACTCATTCGTTCTCATATCCTTTCGCGGGGGCGTTATCGGTGAACGCGGACGTGTCCGGTAGCTGCATCTTTCCGCACAGCTGCCAGGCGCGCATTTGGTCGTCTTTCAATTCCGCCGCATCCGGCCTCTCCCACCACGGGGTAAGGCCAAGGTGCATAGGCCGGTAGTTCTTGTAGGACACCATCGCAGAGAACGCCGGAATCTGAGTCATAGCCGCAGCTTCCATCACAAGCTTCTCTTCCGTGGCGTAAGAGGTTGAGGTGTTGCCCATCCGTCCGCTGGAATGTGAGCGGCTGACCCTTTGACGGTCATACTTTCCCAGCGCTTCCGAGACAGGCCGTACCGTCTCCACATCCAAGCCCGGCAGGAAGTATTTCACCACTGCGTTACCGGTGATGGTGCGGGCACCCTGTTCACCCCAGCGGTCGATAAGCTGACTCATGGACTGAGCAATCAGAATTACCTCGACACCGCGACCGTTAATGTCGGACATGATCGAGTCCATTTTGGGGAACGCCGCCAGGTTCGGGGCTTCATCGAGCACGGCGCGGAATGAGGGCCAGAGGCGACCGCCGGGCTTTTCCTGGCTCAGCTCACGCGCGGTGTTAATCAGCTCATTTGCGAACATCGACACCAGCGGGCCAGTCTCAACGCCCGTTGCTGTATCCGAAACCAGGAACAAGGTATTGGGGCCCGAAAGGAACTCGCGCATGTCGAAGGCATGGGCCGGGTGTACCATGAGCTGTTTACGGATACGCTCAGTTGCCAGCGGCTCCAGCAGACCCGAGAGGGTTTGCTGAATCGAGTCCAGCGTTTCAGCAGCCTTGCTTTCTTGCTTGCTTGCCAGGAAGGAAAGTACTTCCGGGTTCACCCGTGAGGCGTGCATTTCGGCAACCTTAAGCGCATCACGCCCACGCAGGTTTTGGCTCCAGGCCATGATGTCGGTGAGGTTCTTACCGGATACCGCCGCCACATGCAAGAAACGCGCCAAGAACGCGCCGGCCTGCTGATTGAACCAGTCACCATTTTTGGTGCCCTTCATGGGCTGTGCACCAGTCCACGCCTGAGCGCGACGCTGAGCGACTTCAAAATCTTCACACCCGACAACCGGATTCCAGGAGGCCCTGTGCGGCCAGCCCGACGTATTATCAAGGTCAAAAGCGATGACCTTACCGGTCGGGTGCAACCTCTGGCGGGTGCAAGCGGTCAGCATCAGCAAATCCGCCTTAGTGCTTGTCGCCATGACCGCGCCGGGGGCATCGAGTACCAGGTTTGAGGCAATAGAGGTAGTCTTACCCGCCTGTGTCGGAGCCAGAACCAGCTTCGACTCTTTCGCTTCACCGTAGATGGGCTTACCGCCAACGAAGGAGGAAGAGCCCTTCTTCTTCACGACCTTACCGCCCAGCTTGCCAAGCTCTGTGACCAGCCAGGATTCGGGCATCTCATCCACCCACTGACCGATGATGCGATCTGATTCTTTCCGGTCAGTCGAAACCGGCGGCATAGAAATTTTTGCCTTCTTGCGGGCATTGCTCACCGCCGCTTTATGACCCAGGGTGCCCGCGACTTGGTTATAGCTGACCATGTGTGCAGCGGCGGAGGCCTTACCGCTGCCGCCCTCCCCCGACTTAATAATCAGGGCTGCGACCCAGACCGCCGGGATTAGGGCAAGACCCAGAAGCACCCAGAAGAGGATGCCGACACCGTGGGCTTTGACGTGGACAAAAATACTGGTCAGCGTCCAGGTGCCCGATTCGAGCCCCAGCCCCAGATAGGCGGCGGCAATCAGGATAAGAGCAAAGAAGGTAAGGCCTGCGGATTCGTTAGGGCGCAAGTCCATCATAGGTTCCCTTCACACGTAGTGATAGCATAATGCAATCATTGCATTATGCAGTGATAGTAGAGTGCTATAACTGCATCATGCAGTCATAGTATTACCGCTCGTCAGAGCCTTATACGCTAGTGTCCCCGCGTGTTTAGCGGCGAGATATTAGCGACCTTCGGGGCTTCCCCGGTGCCCTCACGCGCGAGAGTCACCACGTACACCCCATCGTTCGTACTTACCCTCACGACTGCTTTTGTGGGGTCAGCGGAGAACTCGGTGTAGACCGCCGCCTTCACCTCACGCACAGGGTTCAAGGACGGGTTGAACCTTTCGAGCTGCTGACGGTACCGGTCAGTTACGCGAGAGTCCATGTACTGATGCCATGTGGCCGCGTCCGTGTCCATCGCAAAAACTCGCATAGTCTGCACCGCAAAATCGGTTGCCGCCTGCTGCTCTTGCGGGCTCCAGCCCGCCGCATCAGATGCAGAGTCCAGGTTGCCCGGTGCGCCGTAATGTCCCCAGCGAGAGGCTGACGGTAGCGCCGCAATGATGGTTGGCGACGGTGCAGCCGAAGCGGTAGGGGAGGGCTGCACCGTCACGGTAGGCTCAGCGGAGGCAGTACTAGTCGCTACGGGAGACGGGGACGAGCTAGAAGAGCTACCCGCCGGTGCACACGCAACCAAGGATGAGAGCATCACAGCACTTACGATCAGCACTTTCTTATCAGTCATCATCAATCAATCCTTACGACTTAGCCTTCTCAGAGTCGGGAATGTGTAGGTAGGTGGTCACACCATCAGCGGGCACTTTTCGCGTGTTGTACTTGTAGGGAACCGCGCCGTTGTATTCCTCAATGGTGACGGTGCCATCATCATTAATCGACTGCACTACAGCGATATGGCCGTAGGTCTGTGATGCGCCGACCGCACCGGGGGCAAAGTGAGCCATAGCGCCCACTTCGGGGGTATTGTCAGCAGGCCACCCCTTCGCACGCCAGGCAGTAGCCCAGTCTCCACCATTGCCCAGCGTGACAGAGGCAAAGTTGCCGTTCGTGAACTTGGGGTGGTTCGGGTCTGTTGCGCCGACCTGCTGATTCAGCCTCCACAGCGCAAAGTCCGTGCAATTCACGTAGTACATGCCGGTAATGGGATTCGGCGCTTCCACCTGGCCAGCCCAGGGGTAATCGTCAGTGCCGGTCACCTTACCGCCGCTGTAGTTCTGAGACGAACAGTTAGTGGAGGAACCGGCGGTGCCACCGGAAACATTAGCGGTATCGTCCGTGTAGGGAACCTCGCGGCTCTCTACCGACCCGTCAGACTTTCCGCCGACCTGATCGCCATACGTTTTGCCGTAGATGCTTGCCAGACCGCGGATACGCGACAGGTAGGTTTGAGTCTCAGAATACGGCGGCACACCGTCGTACTGCTGCACCGCACCAGGGCCCGCATTGTAGCCCGCCATAATCAACTCCACCGCCGGAATATCCGGGTGAGCATCAATCGTAGGCTTCAACTGGCCGCGCAAGTCGCGCAAGTATTCACCCATTGCGCGAATTGCCGCCTGCGGGTCATTCGGGCTTGCCCCGTGGCCGTACACCGCCCAGGTGGAGGGGATGAACTGCGTCAGACCGGACGCGCCGGCGTGGTTTGCCCCGAGCGTCGGGTCCCACCCGGATTCAGCCTCAATCTGCGCCGCAATCCAGGATGTCGGAACGCCGGACACCTTGGAAGCCCACACCACGTCCTGTTCCCAGTCGTTGGGGATTTTACCGCCCACGCGCGAGGATTCAGAGCGGGTTGTCGCGGAGCCGTCATCATCATAAATGGTCACGTCGGCTTGTCCACCTTCACCTTCGGCAGCTGATGCTGAGGCCGAAGCCGGGCGGCACGCCGCGTTAGCGCTGTTGCCGCCCAGCACGCCACCAAAGAGCATGATGATACCGAAGATAGGGGCCAGAATCAGCCCGAGAGCGACCGCCGCCGAGCCAATCAGCAGCGGGCCGAGTGACTTCTTCTGCTCGTCCATCAATCAATCCTCTCTTAGGCATCTTTCGTGAATCGGGTATCGGTCTGATGCAGCTTACCGAGCGTGCGGGGCTTCGGTGACTGCACCGGAATACCGACGCTAGAGCCGACCTTCCACAGCGCGCGACCTGCACCCTGCGGAACGCCGGTAGAACGCAAACCGCCGTGACCCTTGCGGGCGGCAGCCGGGTTCAGACCGTCCGCACCTGACACAAAGCTGGTGACCATTGCCGCTTCTTTCGCGGAAATCGGGCGCACGGTGCGCAGCACCTCGATATCTTCGGGTTCCAGAGCCAGAAGCACCCACAAGCCGCATTTACCGATGAGCGAATGGGCCGTCTTGCGGTCTGCTTCGTTGTCAATCATCAAGAAGTCCTTCGGAGAGTGGGTAATCTTCCACTCGCCCACACCCTTTGAACGGTTAGTTCGCGAGAGCTTATCAACTTCCTGAATCATGCCCGGTGCCATGCGCACGGGATACCAGAACTCGTCCATCAGGCTACTGTATCCGTGCCAGGTGTACTTCGGGACGTACACTTCGCCCTCAGCGGCAGCTTCCGCTTCCTTCCTCGCCTCATGCTGGCTCAGTTCCCAGTGCGCGTCGATAGCGTCCATGCCCAGTCGCCAGGTCGTCATCATGACCGCCGAAATCATATGATCCATTGAGTCCGGGATAGAGGACGAATCGAAGCAGAAACCGCCGGGGTTACCGGGGTTAATGCTCATGCCCTCATCTGAGAAGATCGCGGACATCTCACCATTCATCAGGGAGCTCAGCGATTGAAAAAGCTTCCGGAAATGCTCACGGAAATCTTCGACCGTGGCCATACCGGCAGTGCTCAGCGCCTTCTCATTCGGGTTCTCGAAGAAATGCACCAGGTGACCAAGCCCCGGTTTCTCTTCGGCTACAATGACCGATTCCACCGCGACCTTCACCAGGGCACGCTCAATGTCGCTAATGCCCATATCGCGACCACGGTTAATGCGAATAAGCGCGATAATGTTGTGGGTAATGTTCTCCACAGCCAGTGCTCGTAGTTCCATGCCGACCTGACCGCCGATAATCTCGCCAGCAGCAGCCAACGGGCCCGCGTCCAAAGGGTTAATTTTTGTCGAGTGCGGGTTAATGCCAATATCGAACACGTCAGCGCCGATAGCGCGAGCAAGGGGAGTCCATTCTTCACGCTTAAGCGGGTTAAAAATGGCCAGCGGGGAACCGCAAGCGTTCAAATAGGAGGCGACAAGACCGGACAGGGACGACTTACCGTAGCCATTGAGTCCAAAAACCATAGCCGACGGGGAGGTAATCATGTCCGACTGGTACAGGCTGATGTGGTCAAGGGCAACCGCGGAACCAGTAGTAATGTCGTAGCCAATCGGCGCGCCGGTAATCGGGCGAGAGGTGCCGGTAACGAAGGGGTACAGACCCGCGTTTTCCCAGGTCGTCTCCAGCCAGGGGCGAGGCTGAGCCAGCTGACCCCAGGCACCACCGCCGAAGCCATGCTGACCGTGAATCGACGTGCGAGCAGTAGAGGTGACGGCACCGGCAGCGGTGCGGGGCTTCTTCTTGAGCAAAGACAGCATTACTTTTCCTCAGTCTTCGGGGCGGCGGGAGTAGCCGTGTTCTTGGCCAACAGGGACATGGACGGGGCGTAAGCCCAGGGGAACAGGCCCAGCGGTAGGGTCTGGTGGAACGCCGCATCTGCGGCGTAGTCTGCAAAGCACCATTTCATGCCACCCATGAGCGATTTCAGCTCATTCTCAGCGGCACGCTGCGCTACGCGGTTCGGTTCAAAGGTGACGGTGACCATCAGCGCCCATTCCTGAATCATGGCACCCTTACTCATTTGATCCATTGCCTCAGCCGCCGCCTTCATCTTCTTCTTCTCAAAGGGGGTGACACGCTTCTTTGAGCTGGATTCAGTGGTCGTCGCGCGGGATACCGCATCAATTCGGGAACGCTGCGCGGAAACCGGCACCGGGCGGTAGAGGATGCTCACGCGCTTACGCAAGACCGGGCGAGAGGGTGCGAACAGCTTCTCATAGGAGCGGTCAGTGATTTTTGCCGGGTCAGGAACGGTCATCATGGCGGTCATGGAGGCCACCCCATCATGGAAGACGACGCGGGGGTGTGAGGCGTTGAAAAATTCGGGCGCGGCACCTTCAAAGGGGCGGTAGGCAGGGATTTTGTCTTTAATTTCCTGCGCGACCTCAGCTGCACGGTAGGGGTTGTAGGCCGTGTAGAGCATATCGCCGTAGTCTGCATCGCTCATCACCTGGCTAATGCCAGAGCCCGCCGCCGACAGTGCCTTAAGGTGCTGCGGGATGCGGGAAATAACCTCAGCAGCGGCACCGTCGGTATCTTCGGCCAGCGCGGAGATCTTGTAGCCGAGGGTCACGTAGGAGCGCACACGGGCAACGTTAGCGGGGAAAGATCCGGCGGCTTCGCGGGTAATCTGCTGCGCAATAGGCGGAGCGGACGGGTCAATGTTGGACAGAATCGACTCAGCCAAAGGCGCGGAGGACTCGAAGGCTGAATCCACGACGACCTGTGCACCATTCAGGCCGTTCTCAGCGGCCAGGGAGGACAGCCAGGAGGCATAGGAGCTGACCTGCTCAGTGGTCTTTTCCTGGGTGCTCATGGCAACACCGGCAGGGGTACACTCCAGGGTCACGGACAGCTGGTTCGCTTTGGTGTGGTGGATGAGCTGAACGGGGTTGCCGAAGCCGTCTACGTCGTCGCGCACCTTGAGGGTGGAGAGAACGCCGGGAAGGCTCAGGGGTTCGTTCTGTGCGCCGAAGTGGGAGGCGAGGAAGAGGGTTTCACCGGTTTCAATGCGTGCGGTGTGGGCGGCGTAGCGGCGCATACGGTAAATCAGGGTCTTGTCTTCTGCGCCGTAGGGAATCTCGAAAAGTCCCACATAGGCCAGGACACAGAAGGCGAAAATCAGGCCCGCGATGAACTCTTTCAGGAGGAAAAGACACAGCAGGAAGCAGGCAGAGGTGAGCAGGATGATACCTGCGCGGGCGGGGAGCCAGCCGCCAATTTTGATTGAGCCGGAGCGTAGGGGGTTGCCGTACTGTGGCGCTTGCATGATGTGTCCTTTCACGCTGAATAGGGCGTTTTTGGGTGTGCTGTAGCTGACCCCCTGTGGTGCGGGGCCTGTGAGCGAGTGGGGTTTGGGGTAGAAATTAGAAAGGTGCAGTGACTGCATATTGCTATGACTGCATTATGCAGTCACTGCACTGTAGGGGTGACCGTCTTTAGTGAACACGGTCTAGGTTCTGCTCATCGAGCAGCACCTCTTCGGCAACTTCCGCGCCGGGCATGTGGTTCTCCACGGTCTGAGCTACCGTTGCGAAGGCGTGGAAGCCGTTGTAGCCGTTTCCAGATGAGCCGCCGCTGGAGGCGTAGGCTCCAGCGTCAGGCTGCGGAGCGGGTGCCGGGGCACCGCCACCGCCTGCGGGCGGTTGCGTCGGGATAGGCTGGGTGGGCGGTTCCGCACCGCTACCACCGCTAGGCTGCGGGGCAGCGCCTCCAGTGCCGCCGGTAGGTTGCGGGGCACCTGCACCGGCACCACCTGAGCTACCACCGGTGGGCTGCGGCGCACCGCCGCTAGCACCTGAGCCGGAACCACCGGTAGGTTCAGGGGCACCGCCACCGGCACCGCCTCCACCGCCCATGCCGCCCGCTTCATTGAGCGTCGGGCCGGGGTTCACGAAGCCAGCACCGCCAGACGATCCGCCCGCTGCGCCAGCTACAGCGCCACCGGCGGTGATACCACCGACAATTCCAGCGGTTGCACCTGCGGCACCAACCACAGCACCGGCATAAGCTCCAATCGCTGCGCCTGCACCGTCTGCACCGGTACCGGTAGCGGCGGGGTTCACGATTTTCAGCAGAGCCGGAAGCGCAAACGGAGCCATAACCAGAATGCAGATAGCGGTCACGATACCGCCTGCACCGTCGCCACCCTTAAGCTCTTGGAACGCGAAGCCGTAGAGAACGGCCACGGTCGGCTTGAACAGGATGAACGCGAGCAGCCACTTTGCGACGCGGGAGAAGCTACGACCTCCAGCGGCAAAGACCATGCCTTCGGAGACTGGCCAGAACATCAGCAGAATTGGGGTTGCGATCGAGACGAAAATCATGATGCACCACTGGATGATGACGACCAGACCCATAATTGCGCCAGGGAGGAAGAGCAGGGCACCCATAGCCGTTATCGCTTGGGCGGGGTTGCCCAGAATCGCTGTTGTATCCCTGTTGTCCCAGTTTGTCGAGGTGAGGATAGCTGCTGCGGCTTGGTCACTGGCGGTTAGCAGCAGAGAGATAATCGTGACACCGAGGCCGGAGACGAGGATAACTCGACCGAGCGACGAGATAATGTAGCGGATTTCTTCGCCGCGCTGGTCCCACACAATCTTAATTCCGGCAATCAGAAGTCCGATAGTGACTGCAAGCATGGTGAACATGTTCACCACGCCGGAGCCCCAGGCGAACGCGGAGGATTTTTCCGGATCGATGATGGGGCCAGCCCTGAGCCATGAGGTGATGAAGTCGCGGTAGAGCTTGACGGAGCCGTTCCAGAAGCTTTCGAGAATCTGGTTGAAGGTTCCGTCAGCGATTTTGTTTGCGATATATCCCGCAGGGTCATTAGTGGCTTTCCCAACCTCTTTAGAAAGATTTTCCGCGTGTTGGTGACAAGCATTCGCAAGGTCTGGATTCTGACCTACCGTTTTAATCCAGAAGTCACAGTTAAAATCCTGAGCGTTTTTAACCGTGTCAGAGATAAAGTTACCGTCATCAGCCATTAGCGCTTAAACCCCCATTCAGTCATTTTGCTCTGGTCGATAAGGAATCGCTGAGAAGGTTCATCAGTCATGACTTCGGTCTTCATCTCTGACTTTTCAGAATCAAGCCGCCAGTCTCCGTTTTCCCAGACAACACGGATAGGAACCCAGGCAATATTTATTGACCCGCCCGGCTTCTGTACCATGAGGTAGACCTTCACCGTGGCGCGTTCGGTCGAATAACCCTGAATACTGTAGGCATAGATGACAGCTGCTCCCTCAATGTGGGCAGTATCTCCATTGCTGGTCCAGGCTTCAGGCTGATTTGCGTATCGGCTAGAGAGAATGGCACGGCGGCTTTCATTTGACACTTCGTTATTGCCAAGGACAATTGCAGTGTTAATCGCAGCAAGAGCAGCGCCCGCAGGATTGTGTGCGAAGCACTGACCCAAACGGCCCTGACGAACCACCGGGCCATACGATGCGCTCACCGGGTAATTGATGCCAGCGGCGGTCTGTTCCCAGGCGTAATCTTCCGGAACCTCAGCGGAAAATTCCTTACCCGCCGGAACCTTCACATCGCAGACCGCGCGACCATCAGCACCAATCGAAGCGCTGGAGGACGCAACCGCCGACAACGACGGCGAAGCCGAAGAACCCGCCGCCGACTGAGCCGACTCACGCGGATTCTCAGGAAAGAACATCACCTTCACAGCGAGCAAACCGGCAATGACCACCACCGCAGCCATGAACATAAACGCCGAGCGACGAGATTTAAACATGTCAGTGCCCCTTAGCCACAGTTCAAAGTCGCGCTGATGAACAGGCCAGCCAGCAGAGGCGCAACACCGATAACGACAGCGCCGATGCCCCACTTACCCAGCTTGCCCAGCACGAAACCGCCGTCTTCGCGCTGATGCGACATGACGAGGTTAATACCGATGAGGATAAGACCCGCGATTGCAGCGGTAAGACCAAAGAAGGTCAAGACGGCAACGATGGTATCGGTACCATCACACACCTTCTTCGGCATCTGCAACACCTCAGCGTGAGCGACAGTAGCGGTAGCCGCCAGAGTCGCCAGTGCCAATGCTGCGCCAGTGCCAACGGTGCGAAGACCGGAAAGGTGCTTCTTCATGAGAATTTTCTCCATTCTGTTATCTCTGCATGTGCAGTGTGTCCTGATTTTGGGTGCACCAAAGCTCACCCGGTGTGCCAACAGGTCGTTGGCGGGGCGTTTGAGTGAGCGGTGATGTCCTGAATATCAGGTGGTGAGTGAAACTTAGGTGATGTTCGCCGTAAGGGCTTCCATCTGCGCGTTCAGCTTTTTCATGGCTGAGGCGACCGGCTTTGTTGCCGCGATCTGCTCTAGTTCCGCTTCATCACAGAGGCGACCGGCTAGAGCAGGAACCCAAGGGCACATCAGCACGGGGTGTGCGCCTGAGAGAATTTTCAGGCGGAGCCGTACCGATCGGGGCAGTCGCCCGCGTCCGGTGGGAATCACCATGATTCCATCCAGGCCCGGAACGTGAGTGACGGAGCCGGGGCTGTGGGGGGTGTGTGCCTTGAGGTCTTCGATATGAGCGGTGACCGCTGCGATGCCTTTTTCCGAAGCGTCGATGACGACGATACGCCCTGCGTTGTCGGGAATCCCGGCGGTCAGGGGGGTTTCGGGCAGGTGCAGCAGGCGTGCCATAGTGGAGGTGCCGATGTTCGGCAGCAGGGGGGAGAGGAACAGTTGCGCGGTTGCAGGTTCCGTCTTCAGGGGTGCCGGTTCAGATTCGGCGGCGGGTTCATCAGTGATGAACTCAATCAGCGGCTCAGAAGCCTTAGAAGGTGCCTGTGGCGGCTTATCAGGAGCCGGAGGGGTGTAGAAGCCGGCAGGGTGCGCCGTGGGAGCCTCAGAAGGGGCTACGTAGCCGTAGCCGTTCGGGGAGGGTACCAGGCCTTCCGTCGTGGAAGGTTGGCCAGTGGTGCCGTGGAGCGGGTTCATGTCAAAAAATCCTTGGTGTGGTTGGTGTGGTCACCTGCGCCGGAGTGTGTAGGCGACCACACCTGATTATACGGGGGTAGTGCTTTTTTGGTGCACTGGAGTGTCAAAGGGGGTGTGCTGTCATCTGCGAAGCCCTAATTTACACCGTGGATGATTGCGAAATGAGTAAAGTTCACCCTTTCAGCTGCGGTGTTCACCCCGGCGCAGTGCAGAGCATCCAACCGGCCATCGATTGCTTGCCAGCAAGCACTAGCCGTGTCGTGGTCAGTGTCCGCCGCTTTGAGATCCACAGCACACTCGCGGCATACCTTTTCCTGAACCATCTGCTGATGCACGGGGCACAGGTACGGCTGAACAGTGCCAGGTGCCGCTACTGCGGGCGCTGCGGATATGTTCGCCGGGTTATGAGCACCCGTTGCGACAGCGGGTGCAGGTGCAACAGCGAGCAGTTCCGGGTCATTGAGAAGACTGACACGGACGTATGCCTGCGGATGGGCGGGCGGGGTTTTCGCGCGTTCCAGCACAACATTAACTGCGGCCTGTAGAGCCGTGTCTGTGATGCGCTCAGCGACAGTGAGGCCACCATGCACCAATTCCCCGCGCAACTTCTGGAGGTTAACTCCATGATGCGGCTGTGAGGGCTCAACCAGCCCCGCCCGCTCAGCGGCGGCCTGAACCTTGGCGATTGCCTCATACTGCAACCGGGGATTCAGACCGAGCAGGTCAGCGTCCGGGGACGGGTGCAAGACCAGACCACGGAAGCCACTACGGGCCTTAGCGCCGGAAATGGTGAATTGCATTTCCGGGTAGATTTCGCGGACTTTCCCCAAAGCACGAGTGACAGTTTCAGCGAAATCTCGTTCACGGCCCGGAGTTACAAGGGAACCGAGCTGCCCTTGCAGGTTAGCCCACGAAACGTAGGTGTCTTTGCTGATTTGCGGGGCACGGAGGGCCAGCCACAGGAACAGGTCTGCGGCCAGAGGGGAAGTATTTTCCTCAATGAGTCGTCGCCAGCGGGCCAGGAGAACCGGGGCAAAATTTCCCTTGACCAAATAGTTGTAAAACTGCTCCGACAGCTCAACGTGGGAGAGGGTGGAAGGGTCAAAATCGCCGTAATTCTCATCGGTGGAGAAGTGCAGGCGGGCGCGGGTACCGATGGTAAATCGTTCTTCGCTAATGTCTACAAAGTTGTCACCGCGCTTTTCGTGATGAGTGACCACGCACTGAGTCGCTAGCAACGCGCGAAGCTGCGTGATGATGTCACGGGCGCGTGCTGAACCCCACGTGATATTTAGGTCAGTAAGGAGTTCACGGGCGGAAGTGGGAAGCGGAAAGGATCGGCTTTGGTGCTTGAGTGCTGAGGTGGTCAGCCACATCAAAAGGATTCGGGCGTAGCGACCAAAGGGCAGGTGGAGCTGAGGGTTACCGGAACCGTCAATGTAGGTTCCGGCAGCCAGGTTCAAGCTAACCGGGCCGTTCTGTCGCGTCCAGCTAAAAGCTTCAGCAGGGGCCAAAATATCAGAGCGCTTGCGCGGGTCACGGTAGGGCAAGCAGCAAGAGATAAAAGCGATGGGGTAGTAACCCAAATCCTCGTGAGCGTCGATGCTCTGAGGAGTAGTAGATGTGTGATGTACTACATCTGAGGTGATGGACTGAATGCCCGAAGGTACGGTAGAATCTTTCACAGGTAACGCCTATCTGCCTTGGAAGTTGTTAGGTGTTGCCGTGGCCCCAAATGTTAGCGCAGGAGGGGCCACGCTTATTTAATCTCACCTTAACATTTCTGGACTCTACGTGTCCAGCATAGGGTGAGATTCTTTATTGTCATCATCATCTTGTCCCCCTGAGTTTTCCACAGGGGGATTTTTTTCATGCGCGCGTTAATCAGATCTTAATCATCTTAATGGCGCCAGCTTCTGAAACAAGCGTTTTCCCTTGTGTTTACTGGGAAGTAGGGGGTATTACCTCAAAAGCTAACGCGGCTAAACGTCCCACTAACGCGGCTAAACGTCCCACTAACGCGGCTAAACGTCCCACCTATCGCGGCTAAACGTCCCACCTATCGCGGCTAAACGTCCCACCTATCGCGGCTAAACGTCCCACCCTAAACAAGGTTATCCACATGATGCGTGTCACATTAAGTAAGTTCCCTAAAGTGCAGTGAGTTGTCTTCCAGTAGGAGGGTGTACTCAATGTAGCCCGGCTAAATTCAAGGAAGGGTTCGGTACCTCTGGTAATCATTGTTTTGTGCATGGTTTTAAGAAACCGTATATACGGGTTGCCGTATTTCGTGTAGACTGAATGTGACAGAAGATGCGTGAAAGGAAGCTATCATGGCAACCAAAAAAACAGGAGTTACTCGCCTTGGCCCGGGTCGTAAAGTTGTGGCGCTCACCGACGCTAAGGCTGCGGAAGAAGAACCCATGAAGAAGGTGACAATCTCACTTCCGGCCAGCGCTCATGCCCGGTTCAAGATTTACGCGGCGCAGCATGGAACGACCATGACCGCACTGTTTATGAAATTCCTAGAAGAGCTTGAATCGGATGCTTAAGGAACCTATTAGCCAAGAGTCAGCTGGGGACTTTCAAGACATGCTCGGTATCCTCTGGTTTCTTATAGGGTGCTTGAACCCGGTTGTATTGCTGGTGGTTCTGGTTACCGTCTTCTTTGGGAGAAAGAAGCTGCGGGGACGCTGGCTTGTTATCTGCGGGCTATTGGCTGGAATCGTGGCGGTAGGATTTTTCAACGCGGCATATTTCTATCTCACCCCGGTTCTAGAAATTGTGGATCTCATGCGCGGAAACGCGTTGAAGCTCATGCATGAAAACGGCACTGCTGACAGTGTTGTGGATTTGGTGCTCAGCCACGCGGGCACTTGGTTCTGTGCACAACTGCCTTTGGGTGTTCCGGTGGGCTTAATCATTGCCGGAGTCATCATCTGCACACGTAGCGTGGGAAGGGATGAGAATAATGCTTGATATTCAGCTGAGGCCTGAGAAATATTTGACCGCCGAAGACGTTAGCTCTCTCGTTGGAGGCAATGAGGAACTGGTGCAGCAGATGTACCGTGCACACCTGATTGACGCGGCAGAGCTGCGCCGAGGGAAAGTCGTGTTCAGTCCGTCGGAAGCTCGCCGGTGGAAAAACTGGTACTGGGAACACTGGCGTGACTATGAGAAATATCTATGTGCTTCGGAGAAGATTCTCGCCGGGTTCTTTGCCGCTGGAGCTTCGGTAGCCCTCATGCTCGGTGCGATAGGGCTGTGGCGTCAGGGAATCCCTGTGCTTCTTGCCCTGGGCCTGATTCTTCCAGCAGCATTTCTGGTGCCGCTTCCCCGTCCGCGCCCTGGACGACGGTTTCAGCAAGTTCAGGTGACTGTGGCCGGGGTTGCAACAGGGCTTTTCCTGTCGGATATCCTTCACCACGTTTTAGGCCATGATGAGCCTGAAATCGGGTATGTGGCGCTTATGATGATGGTCTGCGTCTTGGTCTGTTTTTGCCTCGACAAGCCGTCGTATCGGATGGAAGAATACGCGGTATCGCTGGAGCCTGGAGCGTATATGTGTTTCATGGCAGCAATTGGAGGTCTGGCTCTAGCATGGGGTGGGCCCGCCCTTGGTGTGAATATCGGGTTTATTCCCTCGCTTATCGTGGGTGCTGCGATATTTGCGGCGGCAGCCTTGGCTCAGCTGATGCGCCAAACCAACACTTACGCCTTCGGCATCACCGTTCCGGTAGCGGCGTATTTCGGATGGGAAGCAGCAGTGATCGCCCTGTTTGCTGTTGCCGGTGTGCTGGTCATTTACAGCTTGGCACAGCGTTATTTTGATGAGCCCGAGGATGTATCGCTTGCTGAACTTCTGATGCGATGATTGCATAATGCAGTCATAGCACAATGCAAGAAGCCCTGTTAGGTTTTGGAGCCTAGCAGGGCTTCTTTATGTGGCTTCAAGGAAGCTACAACATGAAAGTGTGACTCGACACATTGACCCACATCACCCCTTCAGAAGCCCTCTAGGGCACCTCTGAGGCGTTTACATGTCAAATGTAATTATTTCTATGTCTTGCATGAAATAAGCGCTTAGACGGGCTTCTGTGACCTTTGGTATTCAAGGCGGGCTATCTGAACCCGTAGATGATGCCAGTCTTCCCTGCAATGACCTACCCCATTCCATAGCTCCAGAAGAGACTCTAGAGCACTATATCCATAGCTTATGTCTGTGTGCACAAACCCTCGCGTGGGGTACGCTCGCGTACCCCACGCGAATTTTTCCTACAGGGTCTTTAAGTCCCCCCTTTAAGGGGGGACGACCCTGTAGGAAAAATTCGCCCGTACCTACTATCGAGGTGTTTTCGGTAAACGGGTACAGGACACCGTTATAGCCACTACAGCGGTAGCGATAGCGAAGATTGATGAGTACGGCGCAATGATCGCGGCGTAGTGCATCAGCTGGAGGAATTGCTCATGCGGTGTGTGGTAGAACGGCTGCTGAACCTTGAGCAATTCGTAGCGGACGACATGCTTTATGAGGTTCCAGGTATCCCATGCAAAAGACGGCGCAGCCAGGAAAAGCCAGACCTCAAAGCGGACATAGGGTAGTAGTAGAGAATCAGACAGCTTGGTTAGGGGCTTCACTATTGCTCCTGTGTTCAGTGTCCCCGGTTGGGACGTTCACAGGGTCTATAGCGGAAGCCGTGCTCAATGAAACGAAAAGCGGTGCAGGCGAACCGATAGCACCATGCTATGACTGCATAATGCTATGACTGCATAGTGATATCAATCTGCAATGATTGCACCCCTTTCTACCGTGTTTCTATGCCTGGTTTTTCTATGCCTTCTCTGTTATGGTTTACTGTGTAAACCGCCGAGCTGATGGTAACTCAGCTCACATAAAAGTAGGGCTGCCGATGATGCGCCAACACCAACAGCAGCCCTACTATGTGATGGTTTAGAAGAGGTGGATAACCTCAATCAAAACCAGGAACAGGGTTGCAACTTCACTTGCACGCTGGATTGCAACCCAGAAATTGTCGTTAGACATGGGGGGTACACCTCCTCCCTGTCCCGTCAAGGAACGCGGAGTTGCGTTACCATCTGCCCATCTTAGCAGGCGTAACGCAAACGTGTGCGGGCATCACTGCCAACTTCGGCGGTTGCGCCCGCTGGACAAGGCGATATACACTTAAATTGTCTGACCTAGGTTAGACAATTTCCCCGGTGTAATCCGGGGGATTGAGAATCTTTCAGCCCCGCTAGCCTTTGGGTTAGCGGGGTTTCTCGTACCCACAGCTGGAAGGAGACCACGGGCCGCAATGGAGCACCGAATCAGCATCAAGGACACACCCGCAATTCTGGAAAGTAGCCTGTATTCCGCAGCCTACAGTCACGCCCGGAAGCAATTCCCGCCCGGCACCCCAGAGGACGTAATTCACTTGGCGGTGCCGTTCCAGCCAGAGGTGAAGCTAGACGATATTTTCTGGATCGCTGACGACATCACGGATATTATTTTCGACGCTTCCCGGGACGAATCCATGCCTGAGAAGGAATCGGGGGAGTCTTGGCTTGACCTTACCCGGAACACGGGCGTGCTCTATGAAACCGGCACCGGCATTTTCACGGTGGACACGACCGGCGCGCCGCAGCTATGGCGGCGAGGCACCTTTGGGGATGTCCCGCCGGTGTGCGAGGTTCTAGGATTCGTGGTGCAGGACGCCCGACTACTTCTGATTTTCGGCCAGGCGCAGCAGGCCGCCGCCTCTTCTCCAGCGCACGCACCCAAGGGCACCGGTACAGCGCTAGGAGTCCCTGAGCGTCCCGGCGAGGTGCCCCGAGTGCCCGCAGGCGGAAGATTCGCGTTAGCTGGTTCTGACGTGGCGGAAGCGTGCATGCGCCTCGTTGAGGCCACCTTCTTGTTGATGGGTGATTCGTCCCTTACCTCGATTGGAACCGAGACAAACACACCGAAGACCAAGCGCAAGCATGGCAAGCGCCGTAGCGCACCGGGTGCGACCGTGCGCACGGTGCAGATTAGCCCGACGCTGAGGAAGCAGGCGGTGCGCAGCTCAGAGGCTCAGGGCGGGCGAGAAGATCGTGAAGAGTGGTACAGTCACCAATTCGTAGTACGTGGCCACTGGCGCAATGTTGCCTACGGTAAGGGCCGTTCAGAGCGTCGGCTCCGGTGGATTATGCCTTTTCTGAAAGGGCCGGAAGGAACACCTGTGATTCGCCGTCCGCTGGTGCGGGTTTGGCGCTAGCGGGCAGGAGGAAATGAAGATGACGATGACAGAGAATCAGGCGGAGCAGCTGTTTACCGTCACGATAGAATCTCGCGAACCTGACACGCATCAATGGGACATTACCGCGCGAGCAACCGACACTTTAGCAGGTCTGGTTGAGTGGGCGGTACCGGCAAACCCTGCATGTGAACCGCCCCGCTTACCTCTGACCGTCGAAGCGGTCAGAGGCTTTATTGGCTCCACCTTTGAACGAGAGGACGTCCGCAACCGGGTGTACCTTGAACCAGCTGCACCGGGTGAGAAAGCGACCCTGGACATGCTGGAAGACTTCGCGCGACAGTGTGAGAGCGGCGCGGTGACCGTGGAGGATGCAGAGTGCCACGCGGTAATTTCGGGGCGTTATTTTCGCCCGCCGAACGGGTTCCTTTTTGACTGATGCACAATAAAAGGTGCCCCACCCCCTTTCTAGGGGTAGAGCACCTTTTATTGTGGCTTCTAGCCTTTCCTGATGTGCCAGGTCACGTGTTTGACCGAGTTGATAAGTTCGCACATGCCGGTGTGTTCGTGATCTTTTCCTTCTTCTTTGAGCTTCCTCTTGTTGCAGAGGCGATAATGCCAAATCTCAGTCGTGCAGTAGGAGTAATCCTTATCCGAAGGGACAATGTGGATAACGCTGTCGAGCCTTTCCCCCGGCGCAATGTTTTCAGGGTCACCGTTCCAGTACAAGGATGGATAATCCATTGACCAGGTATCGCCGTCTTGAAAAGAGAAGACTGATTCGAGTTCTTCGCCCCATTTTTGAACCGGGCTCTTTGTCCTAAATACGATGTGAGGGCGGTGACGGAGAACGTCAGCATAGGTCGGGTCCTTGGTGACATATGCTTTTTTGATGAAGGGGTTCCAGTCGCGGATTTTCAGATTTTCAAGGCGCGTTTCTTTGTCAATGCTCTCTTTTTCAATCATCGTTACTAAATGCCATGTCATCTTGTGCTTGATTTTGCGAGCAGTTTCAGAATCGGGCCACACAACGAAGACGGCGAATAACATGAGGATTAGGAGGAGGAACAAGGGGACCAGGGTAACCGCAAGTTCGTTTGGGGGTGGGGTTGAGGAGGTGAACAGGGAGCTAAGCATGATGTTTTTTCCTTCTGTCGTGGGTTTCGGCTGCGCCGGGATTGACTGCTACCGGTAAGGTGTTCGGGGTTTCCCGCCCCGTATCTTCCTTACACTTATATTGTAGCACAGCTGAACGCATGTAAACAAGGTGAGGCGGCGGATTCTTTTTGGCTGATGGTAAACGAAGTGACCCACCCCTTTGTGCGGGGGTGGGTCACTTTTTCATAGCATCATGTGGAGGGTGAAAATACTCAGCCAAATTACGGCGTAAATTGCGCCGCCATAAAGAACCAGGTCGGGGCGGCCAGCAGCTTTAGCAATGGGAAACAGAATCCAGAAGGTGAAAATCAATCCTCCCATGAACCACAAAATGTTAGTTGAAATTTCTTTATACATAACATTCTTCTTTTAGTGATTCAGTGACACGTACACGGCAATGCATACAAAGATCGCCAGTACCGACAGGGCCAATGCCAGCAAGCCGGAAAAAATAACCCCGTCGAGGTCAGGGGAAAGGGTCCCGCCAACTAAAACAATGACGAGTGCAAGAATCCAGAGAAGAACCGGAAGTCCAAATCCCATGTTAGGCCCCCGGCTTTGCGAGATCTGCCAGCGCCTCACGGGTGGAGGTGTTCAAGTTTTTAGTGGTCAGCTTTGACATATTGTTTTCCTTCTGTCGTGGTGCAGATGGAGCCGGGCGGCTCAACCTGGCAGGTTAAGGATTTTCCCTATCCTTACCCTACACTTATATTGTAGCATAGAAAAAGGGATATAAGCAAGGTGTAGGGGGAGGATTCTTCGAGAAAAAATCCTCTGCTGCGGGTACTTTTTCGGCTGATGGAAAAACGAAGTGACCCACCCCCTGTATGGGGTGGGCCACTTCTTGCTATAAGAAAATAGAAACGCCTATAAGGGCGAAGACGAGGATAAGAAGACCATACACTATGAACTTATCCGTGGTATTTAACCCGTCAGGTTTTTCTACTTCCCGCAAATATTTATATATATCAGATATTATTTCTTTAAGTATAAAAAGTAGGGGGGCAATAATAGGTGAAATAATAGGTAAGAAAATCAAAGCTGTTAGTAGAATGGTAATAGGGGCCGGGGGGGGGGCAGAGTTTTCAATCATTATTTCACCACCTACTTACTTCTAATGTGCCAGGTCACATGCTTGACTGATTTAATCCGCTGGCAGTATCTACCGTGGCGGTGAACCTCACCTGCTCTCTCTTCTTTTCGCAATTGTCGCCGGGAGCACTGGAAATAATGCCATATGTCGGTCGCAATGTGCGAGGAACTATCATTTGAAGGCACAAAATCAATGACGGTATCACCTTGAACTCGACGCTCAACCTTCTGTGACCCGTCGAATCCCCCATAGCATTTCCACTTTCCGTTATTGCAGGAAAACATTGATTTCAGGCTGTGGGGTGAAGACGCTTTTTCCACTGTATCGTAAAATGTGAGTCATCAAAATCTTCATAGTTTGGGTTGATAACTATATAAGACTGTGCAGTTAGTGTATTGAATGATTTGAGGTTGTCAATACTAATATTTTCTTTCTTGATATTTTCAACCTCGATAGACTGCCGAGTGCGAATAAAGCTTTTTATTTTTTGCGGTATTTCATTTATTTCAAGCTCTATCCATAAAAACGGTATGATAATTGGTAATGTGTAGAATGAAATTGCTAAAAGGATATACAAGGGTTCCATAGTAAGTTCCTTCCGTTGAGGGTTGGCTGCACTTATCGCTGGTGCAACTGGAGGGTGAGGAGGGGGATACAGAGCATAATCGAAAATCCCGCGAGTATTAGTATTGCGAGATGGATTGCAAAATTTATGAAATCCTCAACATCATCAAAAATGCTAAGTATCCAAAAGAATATAGAGCCAAGCGTTATGAAGCCCAAAGATGCAATCGGAAAAAGGCCAATGATAAAGAGAAGCCAGTCCATGATTTATTGTCCTTCTGTTGGGGGTTTCGGCTGCACCGGTCGGCTCAGCCGGTAGGTGTGAGGTTTTCCCTTCCTCGTCCCTACACTTATATTGTAGCACAGGTGAAGGAATATAAACAAGGTGAGGCGACGGGAATTTCGAGAAAATATCACCCCGATTCAGGGCACATACAAAAGGGGCGAGTACATGACGTACCCGCCCCAGCAACCTAAACTAGCGAATTAGCCACGGCACAAGCGCCAGCAGTGACAGCAGAACCAGCGCGCACGAAGCGAACAGACCGGTAGTGTCCATCTTCCAGCCTTTCGCGCGGAACCATAGCCCCGCTACCGGGCCAGCGGCACAGAAGAGCGACAGAGCCAGCAGGCCGAAGAGGCCGAATGAACCAGCCGCAGCAGCAGCGGAGAGCGCAATTTTCATGTTCAAGCCCTCGATGAGTTCAGGGATGCTTCGCTGCATCTTGCGAATGGCGAGCCACATACCTAGCGCGGCGACGAACATAAAGCCGCCGGTGGCACCCGCGCCGGCATCTTCGGGAGACTGAACCAGTCCCGCATTGAGAAAGCTACTGAACACCAGGCCGCAGGCGACGGTCGCCATGATCGTTACGGTGCGGAAGCCGGTAGCCTCGACGTTGGCGCGCTTGCCAAAGGTAATGACCGGCCCGGCGGCAATCAGGAAGAGCGCCAGAATGATGGACGGGCCGTAGGTGGGCCAGAAGCCCAAAAGGCCAAGGAAGAAGGCGACCATGCTTAAGGCACAGCAGGCAGCCGTGAGCCACGGGCGAGAGTGGGAGTTCTGGGGTGAAGTGGTCATGATGAATTATTCCTTCTGTCGTATTTTTTGGAGGGGACATACTCAATCCTAGAGGTGCCGCCCCGCCGGTGTGTGGTTTTTGGTTTACCCCCGGGTAAGCCGAAGTATGCGGCTTGGGTGCGGGGGATAGGGTAGTATCCGCATGGTTGCCCAAGAATGGGTGTGAGCCCGCGCCAGGCTCAGTCCTGGCGTGCGGGGATTACCCCTACTTATATTATAGCATTATTGAATGTATATAATAAGGAGTCACGCGAAGGAATCGTGGAAAAATAATAGGCGCTACACCTTGTTTATATACCTTTTCCTATGCTACAATATAAGTGTAAGGGAAACACGGGGCGGGAAACCCCGAAACCCTACCGGTGCAGCCAATCCCGGCGGCACCGACCAGCAAATCAGACAAGGAGCTGACAATGAGCGCTAACACCTGGAACGTAACGTCTAGGGATATGCCCGACCTGATTTTCAACGTTGAACAGATGGAGAACGCGGGGAAGAAGGTTTACGGCCTCGTCCTGACCAACAGTATTCCCTTCACCTTTGACGGGCTGAAAAAGGAATTGGCAGGTGAGAAGTTCGGCACCCTGGAAGATATTCTTGAATGGCTCGAATCCGACCCTGGACAGGTTCAGAAGCCCTTCTGTGAAACTATCAGCGGCGGGCACCGTGACTCTGGAGAGCAGCTGTACACCGCGCCTTGTGTCCCTGTGCAGGATGACGTTTACGTGTGGTGGACTTGCGAAGAGATAGAGCAAGCGCCGGGTACCGCAACCGTCCTTCTGGATGACGGTTACGCCGACGAGGAAGACTTGGCCGACCCGAACGCCGAAGCGTGGGAGGACATGCCGCGTCTGAATGTCCACTCGGAACCGCTTCCGCTGACCGTGGAGAACATTCTCGCCTACACCCACGCTGAGGTATTCACGATGCATGTGCCGGAGCGAATCGAATTGATCCCGGCACGCCAGGTGCTAGAAGAGCTCACGGAGCATTTCGCGCAGCAGGTCGAACAGGGCTAGGGGGCGGCGGCGGTGCTATTTCTTGCGGAAACCTCCACCTTGTACGGCGTAATCGGCGTTGCCGGAGTCGCTGTCATCATCCTCTACTCGCTGGGTGTTGCGTTCGTTACCTTGTGGCTATTTTCGGAAGCTGACTTTTACGAAGAAGGACGCATCTTTGTCACGGGTTTTGGCATCTGGATTTTTGGCTCAGCTGCCATTCTGTTTATCACTACTACCATTCAGAAGATTCTTTAAAATAAAACCCCCGGTGCCACCGCCCAAAAACGGGCGGGGGAAAAAGGCACCGGGGGAACCCCCACCACACGCGGGGGACAGAAGGTGCGTGAAAATCATGTTAAACACGCAGAAGAAAGGATACAGGAAATGGCAAAGAAAAAGAAGAAGGAACAAGAGTTCATAGCGTACATGACGAGTTCGGACGTGGCAAAAATGGCCGGGGTGAAAGTTTCGACCGTGACCGCCGCCCGCACGAAAGGTCATTTGCACCCCGCCTCTTCTATTGGCAACAACTGGGGGTACTTGGAGCCCGAAGTGCGCCGCTGGATGGAATGGCGCGAGAAGTACCCGCCGGAGTCGCGCCGTTGGGGTTGGAACGGTTCCGGTCAGCCCCGCCCGCATGGTGTGGCAGTCAAGAGTGAGAAGGAATGACCGGCTTCTTCTTGCTGCTGGCGGCTATCGTGCTTGTGCTCGCTGTAATCGCCGTCCTAATCGGAAGGCTCTCCGATGGGGAAGACGGGGAGAAAAGCTCTATTAATCCGGTGTGGCTGGTTTTTGCGGCGGTGCTGTTTGTCGGCTTTTGCTACTGTGCTTTTTTGGCCTCTAAGTGGGAGCAATAGGCGAAAATGAAAGTTTTAGTGGTCATTGGGCTATCCGTCCTTGCCCTCGCGTTCTTGCTTGTCCCGCTGTATCTTCTCCTTGACCGTGGGTGGGGGCTGCGGCGCGGGGCCTGGTACTGGCTGCTCTGGCCGTTCTTGGCGGTGGACACCGGCTATCTGGCACTTATGGTTGCTCTGCATTAGCCGCCGCGCAGCCGACCAGCAAATCAGAAAGGAACTGACATCATGACACCTCTCCATGAATTATTCCTGGAACGGACCGGGAATGAAGCCGCTGCAACCTTGAATGAGCTTCTTGTACTTGGCCTTATCGGGATTATGGGCCTCGTTCTCTTGTTACTCATCTGCGCGGTTGTTAAGAAAGGATTTCTAAAACTCACAGAATTCATTCGATACAAAGAGACTTTGGAGAAAAAGGCAGTCCCTGGAGAATTCAGCTTTGATTTCGAAATCTACTACTGGGACCGCGACATCAAGGAAGAGGAGGTCATCAAGGACCCAACCTTTGATGAGGTCAAGCTTCAAGAACCAACCTTTAAGCTTCGCTCATCTCTTCCTGACCGCGAAGAGCCCCTCTTCACGACGCTAAAGCTCAAAAAAAACGGCTTATGGTCCCTAGACGGCTGGAACGGATCGCCGGACGATACCGACCGGCAAGTCGTTTCCACTGTCCACATTGTGCCCACCGACCGAGAAACCAGTTACACCACCGCCGAAATTTGGCACTGGCGGGCCTGCAACCGCCGCCAGCTTCGCAAGGAGAAGAAAGCAGGCGAGGTTCACCGCCACGGTGGACGCTGCCAGCGGATTAAATCAGTAAAGCACGTGACCTGGCACATCAAGGGCGGTAACTAGAAGGTGCAGCCCCTCTCTCGCTTTGCGAGTGGGGGGCTTATTTTTTGGGAAATTTGTGGGGGTAAAACCTACTTATATTCCTTTTCTTGTGCTACAATATAAGTGTAAGGAAGAACGGGACAGCAACCCACGAACCTTACCGGCGAACCCGACCGGGAACGCCGCCAGCAAATCAGACAAGGAGATAACATCATGGCATTTCAGCAGGCATTGGCCCGTATCACCATCGACGGGGAAGTAACCGAACGCATCGGCACCCTGGAAGAAATCGTGCAGTGGGTCGAAGACGACGACGAGAACATCTACCGCTTCTGCTACTGGAACAAGGGCTACACCTGGTTCACCGACGTTTCCCCCTATGAGCCGGACGGCGTGACCGAAGAGGATAAGGAAACCTACCCGGTGGAACGCGAATACCCCGGCGGCGGCTGGTACCTCGATAAGTTCCTGGTGCACAGCAAGCCCCTACCGTACACCGCAACCAATGTTGAGAATTATCTCAAGTGGGCGGCGAAGTGGAGGCCGGGTAAAAAGTGGGCGGTCGAGCTGCACGTGAGCACGGTCAAGGAAGCCAGCGATCGGGTCTATGACGTTTTCCTGTCCAAGAACGGCCAGGATGGGGTGAAGACTATGACCGGCACCCTGGAAGAAATCGTGCAGCAGATGCAGAAGCATAATACCGTTGGCTTCTCCACCAAGGTTTCCGGTTTCAGCTACGAGACGGGCAACTACGAGACGGGCTATGAATGGTTCACTGACTATCTGGGCCAGCGGCTCTATCGCCCGGCAGAGGCAGCAGTGCCCACGGTAGAAATTGAAATAGAGCATGGAGGCGATAGCTTTCACACTTCTACCTCATGGTGCCGAGTAATCCCCATGCCGTACACCGTGGAGAATGTCAGCAACTACGTTCACTACACCGCGGCAAAGCTGAATAATTCCGTGCAGTGGGCGGTAGAACTGAAGGAAGTTCTCTAGAGGCTAGGCTCTAGGGCGGGGCGGGTACACCATGTACCCGCCCCCTGTTGTGTGCGCTGATATGAGGGTGAGATTTTCTTGAAGAATCCCCCTACACCTTGCTTATATTCCTTAGTCTGTGCTACAATATAAGTGTAAGGACAAGCCGGGGAGGGAAACCCCGAAACCCTTACCGGCGGCACCGAACCCGGCGCAGCCGAACAGCAAATCAGTTAGGACACTGACATTATGGCAATCGAACTTTACCCCTGGACTCACCCCGAAACCGGACAAAAGCGCTGGTACTTCAACGCCTGGCGCGAGGCTATCGGGCTTGAGGCTGAAAAATACCCGTGGGGTGATTCCGTGACTCTTCGCGGCAAAGCGGGTGAAAACCGGGCGGCTGAAAAGATCAAGATGAGCGCCTGGTTTGACGAAGAGAAAAACCTGCATCTCGACTATTTCGAGGGTGCGGGCATGATTAGCCAGGACAAGGCGCGCCGCGACGTAGAGAAGTACCTCGCCCTCTACGGCGGCCTGGAGCTGCTGGACTAAACGCCAGCTTGGGGCATAAAGAAAAGGGACCCCGAAACGATTCGGGGCCCCTTTCTGGAGCCTGTATCATCCCCGCTTGCGCGGGGAACACATCAGCCATGAATAAACGCGTCGGCTCACCCCCGCTTGCGCAGGGAACACATTAACAAACCATAAATACGCTGGCTCATCTCCACTTACGCGGAGACCACATCAACCAATTTTATAAATACTGGTTCACCCCCGCTAGATGCGGGGAACACACCGACTATCAAAAACTGTACCGGCTCATCTCCACCTTTGCGGAGAATATGCTCCCATCATAGCACGCCTTAGCGGTAGAGCCGATACCCTATCAACAAGCACGTACACCATGCAGTCATTGCAGAGTGCTATCATTGCATTATGCAATGACTGCATCAGAAGGAGCAAATCATGATTATCACCATCGGCAGCCACAAGGGCGGCACCGGAAAATCCACCCTCGCGGTCAATCTAGCCGCAATCTATCAGCGCGCCGGGCACCGCGTAATCGTCATTGAAGCCGACCCGTCCGTGTCCACGTCCTCTATGTGGGCCGCGCGCCGTGAAGAGCACGACGACCTAGCCCCGGTCACCGTCCTACGGAAGACTGGCGGGCTGAATGTCACCCTGGAAGGCCTGGAGCAGGCTTACGACCTTGTGCTAGTAGACACGGCGGGCAAGGACTCGGCGGAATTGCGCACCGCAGCCCTAGTCTCTGACGTGCTGGTCATTCCGACCAATGCCGACAACCCCGATTTGGACAGCACGAAAGAATTTCTCGCACGCATGGACGAAGCGCGCATCATCAACCCTACGCTGAAAATGCTGGTGGTCATCACCCGCGCGCCCACCCATGCCAAGAGCAAGCACCGCGACGTAGCTATCGCCGCTCTGGAGGATTGCCCGGAAGAGTTCGCCCTGGCGGACGCGGTGATTTTCAATCGCCGCATTTACCCCGACGCTCTGAAAGAAGGGCGGGGCGTGGTGGAGCAACGCGCCCGCACTGAGCAGGCCAGCGAGGAAATGCAAGCATTGGCGAGTGAAATTCTGGACTACGCGGGCGCGTAAGACCCGATCCGACGACTTTAAGGAGGTGCCTATCATATGGCACAGGCAATCAACGGCAAGGCGCAGCAGAAGCGAAGCGGCACCCGTCGCGCAGGTTCTCGCCGCGCTGAGGACTTTGTGGCCAAGAGCGAGAAGCACGATATCGACGCGGCGGCACAGACCCGCGCAATGGATACGACAGCGCGAGCAATCGCCCGCCGCAAGGGTATCAAGTTCACGGTTTACACCCTTCGCGGCACTGAGCAGCAGAAGAAGCTAGTCGAGTATGCCGCGGAAGTGGAAGATAAGAGCCAGCAGCAAATCTACGACGAAATCTTCGATATTCTGGAAGAGCGCTACGGCGCAGAGGTGCCGCTGGACTTCTAGACCCGCCCCGTGGTACAGTGTTCTTAACTGATTTGCTGGTTCCCCCCTTGTGCATGATGCGAGGGGGGAACTTTTTTATGCCCTGAATCGCCGGCGCGCTGAAATTCTCTCGAAGAATCCGTCGCCTCACCTTGTTTACATACGTTCAGCTGTGCTACAATATAAGTGTAGGGAAGAGGAAGGGAAAACCTCACACCTACCGGCTGAGCCGACCGGTGCAGCCGAACAGCGAATCAGTAAGGAACAAACATCATGGCAAAGATGACCGCCGCAGACATCACCGCTATCACCGCCCAGGTGGAAGAAATTGAGAAGAACGGGGGGAAGCCCTACGCTCTGTGGTGCTACCGCCCGGCAATTCTCCGCATGGGTGAGTTTGCAGACTCGAACCCCTGGCTTCCGGCACAACAAACCTTTCTTGGGGTGGGCACCCTGGAGGGCATCATCTCCATCATTGAGGAGCTCGTCACCCCGCAGATTGACCCGTTCTGTGAGCTTGTCACGAACGGCACCCGCGCCAGCGGTGAAAAGCTCTACGCAGCCCCGGAGGTGCCGCTGACCGAAGATGTTTACCTGGCGTGGTACGGGTGCCCCTCTGAGGTAATTACCGCCCCGCGCACCGTATGGTTTGACTTTGAAGATGACGAGTTCGACCCGTGGGGAAAGCTGGACGAAGCAACCGCGGAACCTGTGGCGGTAACCCGTAAGAATGTGAAGGCATACGCCCGCTATGCCCTCAAGCAGGAATACGGCGCCGCTAAGCTGGTTCCGGCGCGTAAGTTTATCGCCCGCCTCGCGCAGGATTTGGGGGGCAAGTAATGCTATTGGGCGCTCTTTTCTTCTTTATCATGGCGTATTTCGCCTATCGGGCTATCATGAGCCTTCCCGACCGACCAATAAGACGGAAAGCCGACCTAGTGCCCTACCTTGTCCCGGTGGTGATACCCGCGTTTATAGGCGCTGTGTTCTTGATTATTGCTCTTAGTCCAGGGCAATAAATCAGCCACCTAACAGCTAGAGGGGGAAGCCGGAACGTCCCGGCTTCCCCCTCTTCTTCTCCAACCACAACAAGCAAAGGAAAACGTATCATGGAACATCTTCCGGCTCTGCTACTGTTTACGGTCATAGCTCTCATGGGGCATAGCGTGGTGTGGGCTCTGGCAATTCCCCGCCAGCATCTACGCCAGGAAGCGCCCTATCTTGTCGCTACCATCTTCGGGGTGTTCATCTTCGAAGCTTTGGTTATTGTCGCGCCCGTAATGATGAGTCAATCGAATCAAGACCCTCTAGAGGGCGCGCACGTAGGATACATGGCGTATATTTCTGTTGCGCTTCCTTTTGCGGTTTTGCTCATTACGGGCGGGCAACGATCGATTAAGAAGGCGAAGGATTCAGGCGGCGAGAAGGCTGTTTTTGCCGGGTGGTTTGCGGGGATTCTAGCGGTCTTCTGTGGCGTGGTGCTGATGGTGCAGCTTCTCGCGCACGTGTCCTAGATAAGCCTCTGAGAGGCGCTAAGGCGGTTCGCCCCTGTGTAGGGGTGAACCGCCTGTTTGCTTATCCGGCACCGGGCGGTTTTTCGGGGTGTAGGCACCGCCTTACCTTGTTTACATGCGTTCAGCTGTGCTACAATATAAGTGTAAGGAAGAACGGGACAGCAACCCGAAACCTTACCGGTGCAGCCAATCCCGGCGGCACCGAACAGCAAATCAGAAAAGGATATATCATCATGGCACTTAGCACCTTCCTCATTGTCGCGCAGTACGCCCCTAGCCCCAATGGTGGGGTGGACATCTCGCTTAAGACGGCCTCAAAAGACACTATCCCCGAGCAGGTGGAGAGCTTGTCTGATAGCTTCCTTGAGTCGGTCAAGGAATCCGGCGCACCGGTCAGCGAGCACCTGAACATCATGCTAGGCCTGCTGTACATTGCAGGCTTCACGATGGAAGGTGTAGGGTTCCAGGAGTTCAAGGAAGACGAGGAAATCACCGGCTGGATGATTAGGTTTCACAGCGCACAGTAGCTAAGACAGGGAGGGGGTAGATGCTTATCTACCCCCTCTTTCGTTGCAGATTGGCCCCCGCGACCCGCCGCCTCACCTTGTTTATATACGTTCAGCTGTGCTACAATATAAGCGTAGGGAAGAATGGGACAGCAACCCACGAACCTACCGGCTGTAGCTAATCCCGGCGCAGCCGAACAGCAAATCAGAAAAGGACACAACATCATGTATGAGGTCAAGGGTAGCTACACCGGCAACGCAACGGTTCAGCTTGCCATGAGCGAAGCACCCGGCGCGGAAGCCTTCACCCCCCTGTTGGAGGAAGCTAAGAGCTACATCAAGTTCTTTGACACCCCGCAGGAACAGCAACTAGAAATGCTCTGGATGCTGGAGCGGGCGGGGTTCACGATTGTTAGCACGACCTCCACGTTTGGAGCCGAGCAGCACGACCCGGTAAATGGTCATTGGGCGGTGACTTTCGCGGGCTAATCGAAGCAGTCAGGGGGGCGGTTCAGGGGAAACTCTGGGCCGCCCCTCTTCTATGTTTTCCGGGTCAGTGGCGCGCTGAAATTTTCTCGAAGAAGCCGCCGCCACACCTTGTTTACATGCGTTCAGCTGTGCTACAATATAAGTGTAAGGAAGAACGGGACAGCAACCCGAAACCTTACCGGCTAAGCCAACCGGCACAGCCGAACAGCAAATCAGTTAGGACAATAAATCATGACCATGAAGTTTACTATTACCGCACAGTACACCCCCAGCCCCAACGGCGGGGTTCGTACCTCGCTTACGGTGAGTTCCAAGGACACGGTACGGTTGGGTAAGGTTATCCCCGAAGAAATTAAGGGGCTTTTTAAGCGTTTTTGGGAGATTAGAAAAGCGTCTGATGCACCGGTCAGCGAGCATATGGACATTATGCTAGGCCTGCTTCGCGACGCAAATTACGAGCCCGACACGGCAAAACGGGTTACGCATGAAGGGGTCATCACTGAATGGATGATTACATTTCACGGTGAGTAAGTAATACAGGGCGGCTCAGAGGAAACTCTGAGCCGCCCTGTGGCGTATCATGCTGTCCATGATGGACAGCGCAGCAACTAAAAGGTTTTGGGACAAAGTGGTTAAGGGACGGGCACCCGGCGCGTGTTGGGTCTGGATTGGCGCAATAGGGGCGGACGGCTACGGTAGATTTTGGGTAAAAGATCGCGACAGCCCGGAAGGGTTCATCATGTGGCGCGCGCACCGCTACGCCGCCGCCGTAGCGTTCGGACTGGAGGACGTACAGACCGCCGAAATGGTAACCCACTTGTGCGATAACCCCCTATGTGTCAGGGCGGAAGCGGGCGCGACTTCACATCTTTTCTTGGGCAATCACGCGGACAACATGCGAGAGCGCGCCGCACGGGGAAGGGATAACCTGCACGGCCACGTTTTCCTACGGCGCAGCAGAGCAGAGCGCGCCGCCGACGCGCGCGAGCTTCGGGAATATGTGCTAGAGCACGGCTACAGTCAAGAGGCCATAGACCGTTTGGGGCGCGGTATCGTCATGGAAGGACAAACGCAATTGTTCTAGGTTCCTTGGGTCAGTGTTGGGGTGAAATTTTCTTGAAAATTCCCGCCGCTCCAGCTTGTTTATATGCGTTTAGCTGTGCTACAATATAAGTGTAGGGACGAGGAAGGGAAAACCTCACACCTACCGGCTGTAGCTAATCCCGGCACAGCCGAACAGCAAATCAGACAAGGAGCTGAAAATCATGACTATCAAGGTTCGCCACGAGAGCGTATGGAACAAGAAGAAGGGTTGCTACGAGATTCGCTATTACCCCGTTCCTAATCATTGCTGGTGGCCCGCCATCGAGTTTGAGCGCTACCTCTTCGACCCTTACGGTGGAACGGGCCCGGCGGCTTACTTCCGCGGTGAAAAGCTTCCCGCTGATGACCTCATGGCTATCAATCTTCACATTTATTTTGATGAAAATCAGAAGTTGCACATTTATGATTTCCGTGAAAATAAGTACATCACGAAGAAGGAAGCTCACGCGGCCATTGTCCGTTACGTCAAGCAGCAGGGCGCTGTTGAAATTGTAGAGTAGCCACACAAGGGGGCGGCTCAGGGGAAACTCTGGGCCGCCCCTCTTCTATGTTTTCCGGGTCAGTGGCGCGCTGAAATTTTCTCGAA
>ERZ1674050.2-NODE-2-length-36553-cov-8.431339_pt1 | contig 36553 bp, 27 predicted proteins | sample MGYA00581126_ERZ1674050 | MGnify/ENA primary metagenome ERZ1674050 (study PRJEB41354, sample SAMEA4873315) | human saliva metagenome | biome: human-associated habitat [ENVO:00009003]; feature: mouth environment [ENVO:08000002]; material: saliva material...
GCGCCTGCCCTGCTCGTGCTGTACGGCGACGTGAGGTAGTGCGGTGAGACATCATTATCAGCGGGGGATTGGGGTGTAGGGAAGGTACTAGACCTTAGGAGTTCTTGCTAGGCTTCGGTCTTCGGGTCACGGTAGGTGCCCTCGAAGACGTCGGGGATGCCGTTGTCGTCAGCGTCCACGCTTTCCTTCTCAGCCAGGGCACGGTAGTGCTTGTTACGGCGTGAAAGGATGATGGCACCGACAATCGCGGCGAGCACGGAACCGAAGAGAATCGCAATCTTTGCATCCTCGGTGTGCGGGGAGCCGTGCGGGAAGGACAGCTCAGCCACCAGTAGGGATACGGTGAAGCCGATACCACCGGTTGCAGCCAGACCGACCACGTCAATCCAGGCGACGTCCGGGTCGAGGTTAGCGTTCTTGAAGCGGGTCACGAGCCAGGTGGTGCCGAAAATACCGATGGTTTTACCGGCAACCAGTGCAACCATAATGCCGACTGCCACGGAGTCGGTGAGGGCGCGTCCGAGGCCTTCAAAGCCGCCAACGGCCACACCCGCGCTGAAGAACGCGAAGACGGGCACGCAGATGCCCGTGGAGAGGGGGCGGAAGCGATGCTCCAGCACCTCTGCCAGACCGTGTTCTGCGTGTGCCGCCTCGGAGCGTGCGGACATCTTCACGGGCACCAGGAAGCCCAGAACCACGCCGGAAATGGTGGCGTGAATACCGGACTCGAGGAAGAGTGCCCAGGTGATGATGCCCAGGGGCAACAGCAGAACCCATGCGGCGAGAGGCTTCAGATGCAGCATGGTCTCGCCACGGTAGGCGATGAACGCGAAAAGTGCGAGCGGAATCAGTGCGAAGAGTAGGTACTCGCCGTGGAAGTTATTGGTGTAGAAGATCGCGATAATGCAGATTGCGATCAGGTCGTCGACCACAGCCAGGGTCAGCAGGAAGACGCGCATCGCCGAGGGGAGGAAAGTACCCACGGCGGCGAGAACAGACACCGCGAACGCGATATCGGTTGCGGTGGGGATCGCCCAGCCGTGCAGAGCGGTGGGGCTGGTGAAGTTCAGCGCCGTGTAGATAATCGCGGGCACTGCCACGCCACCGAAGGCAGCCGCAATCGGCACAATAGCGGTGGACGGCGACTTGAGGTCACCGATCACGAATTCTTTCTTCAGCTCCAGACCGGTGAGGAAGAAGAAGACTACGAGCAGACCGTCTGCTGCCCAGGTGCCGATGCTCATCTGCAGGTGGTTGAAGCCGGGGATGACCGGGCCAACAACGGTGTCTCGCAGACCAAAGTAGAAGGTGGATGCGGGGGTGTTGGCGAGTACTACTGCCAGCACCGTTGCGATCAGAAGCACGGTACCGCCGACGGTTTCTGCACGCAGAATATCGGCTACGCGGCGTGAGTTGCTATAGGAGCCGCGGCTGAGGGTATCTGGGTTGGTGTGAGTCATTCTCTCCTCTTTCTGCCGCGGTATTCTGCGGCGTCTAAGGCTTTTAAGTTTACTCTGCGCTGTATGAGTATTCGAGTACCCGCTGGCGGCTTTTAGCTCCTGGACGGTGCGCTGCAATGATTTTTCGTGGTTTATATGCATAAACGTTCCGCCCTCCCCACGGTGCGTGGGAAGGGCGGAACGTTTTAATATTCTGCGTGGTCGACTAGGTGCCTAGCCGTCAAACGAGAGATTAGGAACCAGCGATTGCGGGTGCGCCGGACTCCTGGCCGTGGTCGTCTGCCAGCTCGCGTGCAACGTAGTTCTCCAGGTCGAAGAGGTTGCCGTTGGCGCGCTTTACGACGGTCACGAGGGTTTCCATGGTGGCGACTTCCTCGACCTGCTCCTTCAGGAACCAGAGGATGAACTGCTCGCCCAGTGCGTAGTTCTCAGCGCGTGCTGCGGAGAACAGTGCCTCGATCTGACCGGTGACGACCTTCTCCTGTGCCAGGGACATGTCGACGATTTCCTGAACGTTCTCGAAGTCGTTCTTGACAGCGGGAACGGAGGGAATCTCAACCTTGTGGCCACGGTCCAGCTTGTACTGAACCATCATGAGTGCGTGCTCGCGCTCTTCGAGGGACTGCTGGTAGAAGAACTTAGCCAGCTGGGGCAGGTCCTCACCGTCGAGCCAGATAGCCATGGACAGGTACTGGTGAGATGCTGCGAACTCGTGGCCAATCTGCTCGTTCAGAAGGTCGTAGAAAGACTTAGACATATGGTTTCTCCTTATATGGTGATTGCTCTTGGGCGCCGGATGGCGCGGTGCAACCTGTTGATATTTATCGTACGGGGTGCTCTGGGGCGTGTACAGAGAGAAAAGGCTAATCGGTGGGGTAGATGAGGTACCCCTGACATATTGTCGCCATAACCCTTAGTGTGGATGCCCTGAATACTCTCTTTGGATTGAGTGGTATTGGGTGTGTTTCCTTGAGATTTCGCGGTTTAACGGGGATAGACAGCGGGTTTAAAAACCACAAACCCTACGGTTCAAGGTAAACATAGAGACACCATGTTGGGTGCCCGCGCACGGGGCTAGAGGGCGCAAAAAAAATCTTAAAAATCTCTCGAAAATGCGGCGAAACTGGTGTGGCCAGAACCCCGATGCGCCCCCAACCGCCTCCGTAAAGGTTGTTCTGCGCGCACCTTTAAAGAGATAAGGCACGTTCCCGGTGGGGAATGTGCCTTATCTCTGGTTCTCTCAACTCTCATCCCTCTGTGGGGTGGAGGAGGTTAGTGTGCGGGGTATTCCCCACGCTGCAGTGCATCAATCGAGATGACGTTTGAAGGAGTATCACCCAGAACAGCCTTACCGATCTCGGCAAGCTGCTCAACCTGCTCGGGGGTGAGGTGATCGAAAATTTGGCGGCGTACTTCGCCAACATGGCTGGGTGCGACTTCCTGGATCTTCTGCTCGCCTGCGGGGAGCAGGTGGCAGATGCTCACACGGCGGTCTTCAGCACTGAGGGAACGGCGGACGTATCCATCCTTCTCCAAACGCGCTACGACTCGTGAGAGGCGTGCGGGAAGAGTGTTCGTAGTGATTGCCAGCTCGGTCATGGTCAGGGAATGATCCTTGGACTCGGAGAGCATTGCGAGCACCATGTATTCAACAAAGCTAATGCCAGCCTCGGTCTGTAGCTGATTCTCTAGCTTGCGGGTGAGGCTGAAGATGATGGAGCTGATAAAGAGCCAGCCTTCTCGCTCTTGCGGGGAGAGCCACTGGGTGGATTCGCTGTGCGAGGCATTCTCCGGCTGCTGCGCAGACGTGGTTGGTATGGACACGAGATTGGTTCCTCTTTTATCGGATATGGAGCTCTCTTAAATAAAGAGAGAAGTGGCGTGTTGGCACCCATTGTAGCGAAAGGTCTGACTAGGTGACTCAAAATTGGTACGGTCAAGTAATGGTTGACACTTTGGTGCTAATTTTTTGAGGGGTGCTAGGGGTATCTTTTTGCACGCGGTGACTGCAAATACCCAGGGTAAGCAAGTGATATGCGACATATTTAAAAAGATTTCTGGTACAAGTATAGACGAGACCATACCAAGAAGCACCTCCGTGCATAATGCCAACTTCCGCGGAATATCAGGGTTTTTTGGGTGGTGGAAGAAAATTCTCGGGCCGGCAAAGAGTGTTCCGAGGTCGAAAAATAACGAAACGGTAACAAAAATTTTAAAAAAATCTCGGTTTTGGCTTTGCAACCGTAATGAAACCGTGTACACTAATTACATAACGGGGTCGAAGGAAGCCTCCGAGGCGAGACCGGAAGCTCGCTTCGATAGGTTCGACTCTCTATTTATCGGTGATTGTCGTCGGTGTACGAGTAACTCGTATTTCTACCGACGGATGTGCGGTGCGGGTGCAGTTCGTGGTTGGGCTGCATTCCGTACCGTATCTTTTTAACTCAAATTTCTATCAACTCACTCTAAGAGCATCCAATGGTCGGGTGCTCTTTTTCTTTACCCTCATATCGGCATCAGCAAGAGCGCTGTACGAGCCGGGGGAGGAGCATACGAGGAGGCGCAAACACCTATGCTGTTATGTAGCTATACAAGTGTGGCTACGCCGCCTGGCTACACTGCGTACCTGCGGTATTGTCGTGCCGTATCGTGCCAGGAGTGTTATCCACAGGGGTTATCCACAGTGTGGAGAACTTACGCTCGTGTGATTTGGTGGAGCGGAATCGAGGCTCGCCACGGGCCCAATTTAAGAGCTCTGCAGAAAAATTCTTGTAATTACAGGCTTTCACAGCCGTTAAAACCGAGGGCAAGTTCTTAAACAGAAGACCTTTTCACCTTTAAATTCGCGGAACGCCAGATTTTCCACACCTGTGGATAACCCTGTGCACTTAATCCACCGCCTCCGGCGTAAAAGAGGTGTATAAGACCGCTCAGCGCCCCTGTTGGCGTCCAAAATTTTGGCTAGTAGAAGGAAAAACACCCCGAATGAGGGCGAAAATTCTGCAGTTTATCCCCCGCGCATCCCCAAAATAGGATGTTATCCACAGTAGTTATCCACAGTGTGGAGAACTTACAACTCTGTTATTCACATGAGTGCATACCCCGGTATTTCAAGGCAGAATAGGGTGCCGACCCCGAAAAGCCTGTTGATACACAGGATTATCCACAGGTGTGGGGAAAAGTCTTCGCCTGAAATCCACATGCTCAAGCGAGGTCTTACATAAATGTGACGCACCCCAACTCATGAAAAGTAAAGTAAACGCTACGCTGGTAATCTTTAATACAAGCCAAGTTTTCTAATGAAAGGCATCATCATGGCTGAAAAGTACACCCTCCCCGAGCTCCCCTACGACTACGCGGCGCTCGAGCCCCACATCTCCGCAAAGATCATGGAGCTGCACCACGACAAGCACCACGCAGCATACGTTGCAGGCGCTAACGCAGCTCTCGAGCAGCTCGAAGAGGCACGCGAGAACGGTGCATACGGCAACGTCTCCAAGCTCTCCAAGGACCTGGCGTTCAACCTGGGTGGCCACACCAACCACTCCATCTTCTGGAACAACCTGTCCCCCGAGGGCGGCGACAAGCCCACCGGCGAGCTGGCAGCGGCAATCGACGAGTTCTTCGGCTCCTTCGACAAGTTCCGTGAGCACTTCACCAACGTTGCACTGACCATTCAGGGCTCCGGCTGGGCAGTCCTCGCATGGGACACCGTTGGCAAGCGCCTCATCATCGAGCAGCTTTACGACCAGCAGGGCAACATCTCCGTTGCACTGATTCCCGTTCTGCAGCTGGACATGTGGGAGCACGCATTCTACCTGGACTACCAGAACGTCAAGGGTGAGTACGTCAAGGCATTCTGGAACATTGTGAACTGGGCTGACGTTCAGGCTCGCTTCGAGCGCGCAGTGTCCCAGACCAAGGGCCTGGTCCTCTAATCTAGGTTTTCGTCAGCGCGGTGAAGTAGCCGCGGTGAGGTAACTGAAACGGGTGCCCGGCGCCTCCATATTCGGAGGTGCCGGGCACCCGTTCGTTGTATTCAGATGTTGCTCTGCGGGGTTCAGGACTGAGCCCTAGAGCGCCAGCGTGCGGTCAATGCGGATGCGGCGGCAGAAATCCTCATCATGGCTCACCACAATGAGCGCGCCGGTGTATGCTTCGAGCGCCTGCACCAGCCAATCCACCGAGGAAATATCGAGGTTATTCGTCGGCTCATCCAGCATGAGTAGCTGCGGCACCGGATCTGCCAGAAGTACCTGCGCCACCGCGGCACGGAAGCGCTCACCTCCGGATAAATCCCCAATGCGCTGATGTACGCTTTCGCGGCGGAAGAGCAGGCGCGCCAGCTGGTCACGCAGATGCTGTTCGCTCACCCCGGGGTTAGCCCGCTGCACACTCTGCAGGAGGGTCAGCTGCGGATCCAAGCTAATGCGCTGCGGAATGTACGCCCCCTCGAGGCAATAGTCGACTCGGTAGGCGGGCTGTACGGGGGAGTGGTACTCCGGGTCTTTTGCGTGGGCAATTGCCTCAAGGAGGGTGGTCTTGCCGCTACCGTTTGCGCCGGTGATGCGCAGGTGCTCGGGGCCGCTGAGAATCAGGTGTTCTGGGCGTTCCGCCGGGGTTCCCTGCTGGCTCTCGCTATCAGTCTCAGTGGGTGAAAAATGCAGAGAATCAACCTTGGTGGGTTGCTGAGTGGTAAATGTTTCACGTGAAACCTGCCGGGCATCAACCCTGTGTAGCTCCAGCACCTTGCGCCCCGCGGGTAGGGGCTGCTGGCTCAGCTCGGCATAGATTTTCTCCTGCACGCGCACCTCATCCTGGGCGTTCTGGTATTCCTCCTGAGCCTGCTCCTGCTTGCCGACGCGCAGAACTCGAAGCTTTGCCGCCGCCTGACGTGAGGCGTCCTTGGCGAGGGCAAGAATCGTATCCGGCTGGTCGTCCTTCCACACCTGCGCCATGTTCTTCGAGATAATCTCCTGTGCCTGCACCCACTCGCGATGCGCCGAACGCACCCGGTTCTTCGCCTCGCTCACGCGACGCTGAGCCGCCTGCTGTTCGGTGTCCAGCGCCTGCCGGTAGGTGCTGTAGTTACCCTCAAAGAGGCGCAGATGCGCCAACCCCTGGCGGTCGGCGTGAAGCTCCGCAATCACGTTTACACCCTCCAGCAGATCGCGGTCATGGCTAATGATGAGCGCCGGGCAGGGTAGCGCCTCCAACGCGGCGAAGAGCTGAGCCTTCGCCGCGGAGTCCAGGTTGTTTGTCGGCTCGTCGAGCAAGATGAACTCGGGGTCAGAAATCATCAGCGAGGCAAGTGCAGCAATAACCGCTTCGCCACCGGAGAAGCTGCGCATGCTGCGGGCAAAGAGTGCCCGAACCGCCTCCGAGTTGTCGCGATCAACCACGGTCGCCGGGGTGAAACCGTAGGTCGCAAGAGCCGCGAGGGTGCGCTCCTCAACGTCCCAGCTGTCCCCGATGATCTCATAGAGTTCGGGGGAGTACTCGCCGGATTCCACTGCCTGCAGCGCCCGCAGAATCTCGGAGATTCCGCAGAGCTCGGCGAGGGTTTGATTCCGATTCAGACCCATATCCTGAGGTAGATACGCCATGTGTTCCGGCGCCGCCAAAGAACCGGAATCCGGGGTCAAATCACCCAAAATCAACCTCATAAGGGTTGTTTTTCCGCAACCATTATCACCAATGAGCCCGGTCAGAGGTGCCGAAAATACCGCCGACAGATCCGCAAAAAGCGGAGGCTGGCTCGGGTGCGCAAAGTGCAGATGAGCGATACTAATGTGCGCCGCTGCATGGGAAGTGGCGTGCGAGCGGACATCGTGGGAAGAAGCGGAACGGGGAAAGGTCGCCTGCGGCTGAAGTACGTGTGTCATACGAGCTCCTTGAGGTATGGATGCTCGGGTGCTCTCAAACTCCGACGGTGGTGCGTTGCAGCAGTGTGCCGGCGGTTTGGGGGTGCCTATGCTGAGCGCGTGGCGGTAAGAGGATCGCCCTAAAAAGGGTGCGAAAAAACCCGAGCGTAACGGTGGATGTACTTGTGCCCGGGTGCGTGCGCGCTGATTGGAACACGTAGGAAACGTGTCCGTAGAGCTGCTGCGTGAGCGCGCGAAAAATTCTTCTGAGTCCGGGCTTATGCTCGGTGGGTCATTTCTTTGATGCCTCCTAGATTCCGAAGGGCACCCCGGTCGCGCCTTGGGTGGCTTCGGTCAAACGATACATTCAGCTCCGCCAGCTACCCCCGTGGTGGGGTAGCGCGGATAGAGAGCTGATGGCTCAAGCATAGAAACTATGTGGGTGCTGAGTCAAACACCTTCCCATGTAGGAGAAGATTCAGCATGCTGATTCCCCGAATGGTTCCTTCCCGAGAGTTTTTGTTGAAAGGTTGAGCGTGCGGTCAATGCGGATGCGGCGGCAGAAATCCTCATCATGGCTCACCACAATGAGCGCGCCGGTGTATGCTTCGAGCGCCTGCACCAGCCAATCCACCGAGGAAATATCGAGGTTATTCGTCGGCTCATCCAGCATGAGTAGCTGCGGCACCGGATCTGCCAGAAGTACCTGCGCCACCGCGGCACGGAAGCGCTCACCTCCGGATAAATCCCCAATGCGCTGATGTACGCTTTCGCGACGGAAGAGCACGCGCGCCAGCTGGTCACGCAGATGCTGTTCGCTCGCACCGGGATTCGCCCTCTGTACGGTTTCAAGGAGGGTGAGCTCCGGGTCGAGGATGATGCGCTGCGGCAGGTATGCGGTGTTGTCCAGGCGGTAGAGCACTTGGTATGCAGGCGGCACTGGGGAACGGTAATCAGGGTCATTCGCGTGCGCTATCGCATTGAGAAGCACAGTCTTGCCACTGCCGTTTGCGCCCGTGATGTGCAGGTGTTCGGGTCCGGTCAGGATAAGAACCTCGGGAGAATCTTGGATTTGAAGCAGATAATCAACTTTATATGGTTGTGTTTCACGTGAAACGGTGTTTTGGGTGTATGCATTCTTAAGGTCGGCGCTCTGCGGTGTAGACGCGCAAGAGTCGTTCTTCACCCGATGTAATTCCAGTACCTTCCGCCCCAGTGGGAGCGCATCCTGAACAAGTTCCAGATAGATACGCTCCTGCACGCGCAGGTTCTCTTGGGCTTCTCCAACTGCCGCCCGCGCATCCGCCACCATGCTTTCGTGGGCTGTGTGAAGTTTCCCGGCAGAGCGCTCTGAACTGTTTTTATCCAGGCCCATAGCCATGCCAGGTTTCCGCTTTGACCGTTCAAATTCGCGGCCTCGGCGGGCGTTGCGATCGAGCTTAATTTGGTTCTCGGCGCGCTCACGCTCAGCCTTACGCGCCTCATTCTTCGCCTCGGTCACGCGACGCTGAGCCGCCTGCTGCTCGGTCTCCAATGCCTGCCGGTAGGTGCTGTAGTTACCCTCGAAGAGGCGCAGATGCGCCAGCCCCTGGCGTTCGGCGTGAAGCTCGGCAATCACGTGCACGCGCTCCAGCAGGTCGCGGTCGTGGCTAATAATGAGCGCCGGGCAGGGCAGCGCCTCCAGTGTCGTGAAGAGCTGGGCTTTCGCCGCGGAGTCTAGGTTATTCGTCGGCTCGTCGAGCAGAATGAACTCTGGATCTGAATACAGAAGCGCGATGAGTGCGGCTGTGACCGTCTGACCACCTGAAAAGGTGCTAAGGGGACGCATCAGAAGGTTGCGACGGGCCTGTGTATCGGTCGTAGTGAGGGCAGGACCAAAACCATGTTCGGCAAGGGCTACGAGGGTGCGTTCTTCAATATCCCAGGCGTCGCCTATGGTGTCGTAAAGGCTGGGGGAATATTCGCCCGATTCCAGCGCATCAAGCGCCTGCAGTATTTTTGTAATTCCAAAAATATCGGCAAGATGCTGATGCCCACTCAACCCTAAATCTTGTGGTAGGTACGCTATGTGCGGTGGGGTGCTGATTATGCCTTGACTAGGGTTTATGTCGCCAAGAATAAGTCTGAAGAGGGTAGTTTTTCCGGCGCCGTTATCGCCGATAAGCCCGGTGAGTGGCGCAGAAAATACCGCGGAAAGGTCTGTGAAAAGTGGGGGCTCACCCGGATGTGCATACGAAATATGGTCGAGTGTAATGTGGTGTGGCATGGGCCGAGTTCCTTCGAATGGGTGCTCGGATTCCCGCCATCGTAGTGCATGTTAGGCATGAGAATATGAAAAAACCCGAGCGCGGTCTGTAGGTACACGTAAGCCCGGGTAGTGGGGTGGACGCATAAAAGCGCATTGACCTGGTGTCGTTGGATCCGGGCTTATGCTCGGTGGGTCATTTCTTTGATGCCTCCTAGATTCCGAATACCGCCCCGGTCGCGCCTTGGGTGGCTTCGGTCAAACATTGCATTCAGCCTCTTAGGTTACCCTCACGGCGGGGCAGTATGGATAGAGAGCTGATGGCTCCAGCATAGGGAGCGTGCGGGTGCTGAGTCAAACACCCTCCCGTAAAACCGCCTGACAAGTGCCGATATCCCCTAGACAACGCAAAAGGAGGGGTGGCACCAATCGGTGCCACCCCTCCTTTGAGGCGTTAAATCTTAGGCATTAAATCTGCGCGCGTACAACATGCGAAACGCTATTACGCCTCGTGGCGTTCACGGTACATGCCCAGCGGGCCCGCATCCGCGTACGCCTGAGCGTCGTTGTAACGGTACAGGCGCGGCGGGCGGTGACGGGTGCCCTCCACGCGGCGGCCGGTGTCAATAATCGACTTCGACGCTGCAATCTGGCGGCGGAAGTTCGCCGGATCCAGGGTACGACCCAGAATCGCCTCGTACACCTCACGCAGCTGCGCCAGGGTGAACTCCTCACCCAAGAAAGAGTGCGCAATACGCGAGTACTCGACCTTGTTCTGCAGGCGGTAGAGCGCGTACTCAATGATTTCGTTGTGGTCGAAGGCGAGCTCGGGCAGCTCATCCACCGGGAACCAGCGGATGTTCTCGTGCACGCGAGTGTTCGCGACCTCGGTGGCGGGAATCGACGCCCAGTACACCACGGACACCACGCGCTCATGATCAGTACCGGGTGCCGGTTCGGGCTCTCCCACAACGCGGGCGGCGCGCGCCTCGGGGGTGCGCAGAACGTCGCCGAACGCGTAGAGCTGCTCCAGGTAGCCGGGCTGCAGATTGGTTGCACGCTTCAGGGTCGAAGCCGCTGCCTCTTCGAGGGAAAGATTCGGGTTAAGCGGACCGCCAGGAAGTGCCCACTGGCCCTTATAGGGCTCGCGGAGGCGGCGAACCAGCGGCAGCCACAGGGTCGGGTGGGTTTCGTTGTCCTTGGGGCGCAGTGCCAGAATAACGGTCGAGACGGCGAGGGATACAGAGGTGTGGTCCACGTCGTTGTGCTCTTCAACGGCGACTGCGCCGGGAAGAGGCTGGGATGCGATGCTCATTCAAGCCTCCTGTGCGAATGGGTATCGATAGGTGTGCATACTCTACCCATTTTAAGGGGTTAATAGGGTAAAAATGCACGCAAGGCACCCGCTGAGTCGAAAACCGGTACCATCCGCGTCGTGTCAAGGGGAAAAGTTCAGGTACCGGACACGCCAAAGCACCCCTCCTGCCTGTCCAATAGAACAGGCAGGAGAGGCGCTTTAGCGTCTACTTATGCAACATCTAACTATGCAGTTTTAGGTGCATATCAGGGGTGCAGACTAGTCGATCTGCAGCTCGCCCATAGCGTCCCAGCCGTCGCCGTCAACCAGGCGAGAAATAATCTTCGGGGTTGCAGTCAGCAGCGGACGCATGTCCTTCATAGCCTGCTGGAAGTGGTCAGAGTTCACGTGCGGGCCAGCTGCATCGTCGTTGAAAGCCTCGAGCAGAACGAACTCGTTCGGGTCCTCAACACTGCGGGACCACTCGAAGAACTTATTGCCTTCCTCGGCGCGGGTTGCCTCGGTGAAAGCGCGGGTCTTCTCAATCCACTGGTCAGCGTATTCGGGCTTGACGGGGAACTTTACAGCAATGAAAATCATCGGAACTCCTTGGTTGAAGAGTAGATACGTACCCTTCCAGTTTAAGCCCCGGGTGCTCGCCGGCGCTGAAGAATAGGGTTTGAGGTAGCGGTTTTAGCTTGTGGCTTTAACCGCTGTGTCGAGTGGCTTTTGTGGTTTAACGAGCCGCCGCCTTGAGTACCTGCAGGGCGCGTTCGAGTGCCGCTCGGTCTGCCGCGATGGCTGCGGCCCTCTGCGGGCTGGCGGAGTCGCCTCCGAATGCCGCGTTGTAGTACATGCCATCACCCAGAAGCAGCACGGTGCGGGCGATCTGTTCATCACCCAGCTCAGCGAGGACGAGCGCATGCCAGCCATCCTGTACGCGGCTCATGGTCTGCTGGGCGAGCTCATTATTGTTCTGCGCCAGGCGGCTGAGGGCAATGAGGGCACGGTCGAACGGGGTGTTATCCGGCGTGGAGGAATTGATGTAGTAGGCGCTTGCCCCCTCGGGTGCCTGCTTCATCGCCGCGAAGTCCTCTTCAGCCAGGGTGAGGGTGCGTTCTGCGAGCGCCTCAAGGAGCGCCTTCTTGGATGAGAAGTGGTAGAGTAGCCCGCCCTTGGATACCTTGGCGGCGGTGGCGACGGCGTCGAGGGTTGCGGCGCGTTCTCCCGAGCGAATCAGCAGGTCGACGTAGGTGTCGAGGATGTGTTCGCGGGAGTTGTTGGCGCGCTGTTTGCGGTGGTTGGGGGTGGTCATGGGTACCAGTCTAACCGCTTGAAACTATACCGTCCAGTTGGTATAGTTAATCTTCGTTTGTGGACCCGCCCGGATCCCTAAAACCTCCGGGTAAGCCCCGAAAACCTCACTAAAAGACCTAGTCCAAAAGACATACCGAGTTGATGCCGCCGTATCAGCCGACACCTTATAGACGCACGAAAACAACCCATGACGAATCACAACCCGCACACCACGGCTCTGCCTATTCACGCCCCCGACCAGAAGACCAAACGCTGGGCGGCACTCGGCGTGCTCATGCTCCCGGTGCTCCTGGTCTCCATCGACAACACGGTGCTCGCCTTCGCGGTGCCCGCAATCGCTAAGGCGCTGAGCCCTTCCTCCGCGGAGCAGCTGTGGATTGTTGACTCCTACCCGCTGGTGCTCTCCGCCCTGCTCGTGCCCATGGGCGCTATCGGTGACCGCATCGGCCGCCGCAAGCTGCTGCTCATCGGTTCGACCGGCTTCGCGGCAATCTCTGCGCTCGCGGCGTTCGCGCCCTCCGCGTTGATGCTCGTGGTTGCCCGTGCCCTGCTCGGTATTTTTGGTGCCATGCTCATGCCGGCAACCCTGTCGATTATTCGCAATATCTTTGTGGACGCGACCGAGCGCCGCATCGCTATTGCCGTGTGGGCTTCGGGCTTCTCCGCCGGTGCGGCGCTGGGTCCGATTGTGGGTGGCTTCCTGCTGGAGCACTTCGACTGGGGTTCGGTGTTCCTGCTCGCTGTGCCGATTCTGATTCCTCTGCTGATTCTTGCCCCGATCATGGTGCCCGAGTCTAAGGATCCGAATCCCAGCCCGGTGGATCCGCTGAGTATCCTGCTGATTATGACCGGCATGACCGGTATTACCTTCGGTCTGACTCACACCTCCGAAACCGGTTTCGACGCGGTGGCTATTAGCACCATCCTTGCCGGCCTGTGCTTCATTGTCCTGTTCGTGCTGCGTCAGCTCAACCGCGAGAAGAACGATATTCAGCCCATGCTGGACGTGCGCCTCTTCCGCAACACCGTGTTCACCGGTGCGATTACCGCAAACCTCATCTCCATGATGGTGGACGTTGGCTTCATCTACTTCGCCTCCCAGCACCTGCAGTTGGTCTCCGGTCTGCCGCCCATGTACGCCGGTATGCTGCTGATTCCCGGTACCCTGGCAACCATTATCGCCGGGCTGGTGATTGCGCGCGTGGCGGTGCACTTCCACCCGGCGCAGGTGGTGTCTTTCGGTCTGGCGCTCAACGCTGCCGCGTTCGCGGTGCTCGCCTTCCTGGGTGCGCACAGCGACGTGGTTATTATCCTCATCTTTATTGTGCTCGGTACCGGCATCGGTATTGCTCAGACCATTTCGAACGACCTGATGCTCTCCAGCGTGCCGCCGCGTAAGGCCGGTGCGGCGTCCGCGATTTCTGAGACCTCCTACGAGACGGGTGCGGTGCTCGGTACCGTCATCATCGGTGGTATGCTCACCGCCGTCTACCGTGCGAACGTGGTCGTGCCCTCCGGCCTGGATGAAACCCTCGCCGACCATGCCCAGGAAACCCTCGGCGGTGCCGTGTCGGTTGCCAGCCATGTGGGTGGTGAGCAGGCAAACCAGCTGCTCTCTTCCGCATTCGCCGCCTTTGACTCCGGCGTGGTGCTGAGCTCCGCATTCAGTGCCGTGCTCATGGGTGTTATGGCTGTTATCAGCTACCTCATGATCCGCAAGGCTCCTCGCGAAATGAAGCCTGCTGAACACTAATACAGCGCACTAAACCTCATAGATAAGCCCCGCCTGCCGTTGCTCTTAAGCATCGGGAGGCGGGGCTATTTTTACGCACCCACCTGCGCATTTAAAGGTTCAGCACAGGTGCCGGTGGTACGGTAAAACAGCGGGCATCAGCCCCGACCGCAGAGGAACCAGCGGCTCCACACAATCAAGGAAGAACGCCACCATGGGACTCAAAGACTGGATAGCACCCTTTATTACGCTACTCATTGGTGCTAGCACCATCTTCATCTCCTACAAGAACTACCAGGCGCAGGCGGCGGCAAAACCCTCCGAACTGGCGCGACTGGAACTGTGGAGCAAGCTCCTCACCGAAGCCGGCTTGGACCTCAACGCCCTACCCGACCCCGAAAAGCTCACCTCCGACCAGCGCGTCGTCCTCGAAAACTACCGGGTCTTCCTCAAGCGTGCGTCCCTCGAATCGAAGCTGCGTAAAGTTGGCATCGACAGCAACCGTATCTTCAGCCTGCTCATGAAGCGTGCGCACTCTTCCGTGAAGCCTACGCCCATCCCCATTGGCGACTCGATTAGCTACTACCGCCTGATTCTACGTGCCCTGCTGTACATTTGGGTTCCGCTGGCCGTGATTTTCATCGGCGTGCCCATCATCGTGGTCACCATCGCCTACCTGATTGGCCTGTTCACGAACCACCGCGGCAATCTGTCTGACTTTGCACTCTCCCCGCTCGCCGTGGTGCTCCTGATTGTTGGTGCGGTCGCCGTCGGTGCCCTCGTGTACCTGCAGAACCGCATTATCTCCGCCATTATCGCGAACAATGTGTACTTCTACTTCTGGGATATTTACGGCTCCAAGAAGGGCGCTCGCGACTCCAAGGACGCCTACAGCGAGCGCCTGGCGGCTAAAACCTACGCCGACCAGCTGTTCCTCGGTCAGCAGGAGTTCGCTCACCAGTTCCGCGAGAACATGTACATGGCGGGTATTCAGGAGATTGATGAGTACCCGCGCGTGCTCAGCGACAGCGTGATGCTGCCGCGCAACTACCGGGTTGCGGAAACCACCGAGGGTGAGGACCGTATCGACCGCTTCGTGAACTGGGTGCGCTCCAAGATTGGTTTTGAGCGCCTGGAACCGCGCATCATCTACAGGCTCGAACATAAGGACGCGCACAAGGATGCGAAGAAGGAATCCGCGCACGGTGAGCCGGTAGCTACTGAGCAGGGTGTTTCTGGGCAGCCCGTAGATACTCCGGCTCAGGATAAGGATGCGCAGAAGGCTCCGGAGGCGTCTGTTTCGGAGGAACCCATCGTTGCGGAGGTGCCCGTTGAGGTACCTGCCAATAATCCTACTGACGTGCTTGCCGGGGATCTAGCAGATGCACCCACCGAGCCCGTCACCGGAAGCGCCACCGAACCCTCTGCCGTATCTGGGGTATCTGCCGCATTCGGAGAGGATGATCCCACGGAGGTGTTCAACCCCATCACGCAGAACGCCGCTATCGGCGAGAAGGCTGACGATGAGAAACCCAAAAACTAAATAGCCGCCTGGAGCGCAGAAAATCTCCGGAGCACCACATTCCGGGCATGAGAAAAGGGTCGCAGCCTACGAATCGCCATTGAATCGTAAGCGTGCGACCCTTTTCCTTTCCCTTCAAGGAGGAGCAGAATCGGAGGTACCGCCCGACCAAGAAGAGTCAAATGATGCGCCCCTCCACCAGTAGAGGTTGCCTGGCAGAAGAACCCGCAAGAGCGGGTCGGCAGAGCGCCCGGTGGAGGGTGCATCATGCTTGAGGAACCGCCCCTAAACCCACCAAAGAATGGGTTGAGGGAACAGAAAACCCCGAGCTGGCGCATCTCTTGAATCTTCAGAAAATCTTGTCTCTTCAGAAAATAACTACATCTCGGGGTAGGGGAGGGCGATTCGCGCTCCGGGTGGGACCTACCCTCTCCCACCCGGAGGCGAATCCTAGGGATGTTCGCAGTGTAATGAATACATCCCACCGAAATCCCTCACAAACGTTCGGGGTTTCAGTATGAGCGGTATATGAGCCTACCGCAGTCTATGTCGCAACCTCCGGGTCGCGGGAGATAACAACCTTCACCACGTTGTGCTCAGCAGCGTGGCTGAACAGGTCGTATGCTTCCTCGAACTGGTCGAAGGTGAAGCGGTGGGTTGCCATCGCCTTAGCGTTCAGGCGACCGGAGCGGACCATGTTCAGCAGGTTACCGACGGTGTTGCAGTTGACCAGACCCATGTTGATGCTCACGTTAGAAATCCACATAGTGTTCAGGGGCAGCTCAACGGGCTTGCCGTGCACGCCAGCGTTCGCGATGTTGCCGTAGGGGCGAACAATCTTGGTGCAGGTCTCGAAGGTCTGCGGAACACCCACAGCCTCAATTGCCACGTCCACGCCCAGGCCGTCGGGGGAGAGAGCCTTAATCTTCTCGATGAAGTCCGGGTCGCCCGCGTTGACCTTATCGGTTGCACCCAGCTCCAGTGCCTTGTTCATGCGGTTCTCGTCGAAGTCGACGGTGATGACGCGGCCGGCACCGCAGAGGTTAGCGGTCATGATCGCGCCCAGACCCACGGGGCCTGCACCCACGACAGCGACGGTGTCGCCGGGCTTGGTGTTGCCGTTCAGAATACCGATCTCGAAGCCGGTGGGCAGTGCGTCGGTGAGGAAGAGGACGTCCTCATCGGTCAGACCCTCCGGAACCAGGTGGACCGAGGTCTCTGCGTAGGGAACACGCACGTACTCTGCCTGGGTGCCGTCAATCATGTAACCGAAAATCCAGCCGACACCACCAACGGTTTGGCAGTGCGAAGGCTGGTTCGCCTTACAGTAGGAGCACTTACCGCAGCTGGTCACGGCGGGAATGATGATGCGGTCGCCGACCTTCAGGTCAGTCACCGCGGAGCCAACCTCGGTAATGGTACCGACAGCCTCGTGGCCCAGGATGCGTCCGTGGTCCACCTCGGGGCAGTCGCCCTTCAGGATGTGCAGGTCAGTACCGCAAATGGTGGTGGTGTCGACACGGGCGATAACGTCCGTGGGCTCAAGAATGGTGGGGTTCGGGACTTCTTCCCAGGCGCCCTTCTGGTCGGGGCCGTGGTATACATATGCCTTCATGATGACTCCTTCTTTGAAGCTCTAATGAGGGTGCAGTGACTGCTTTATCACTACATGTATCAACCCATAAGAAATATTTGATAGGTTGTATTTTCATTAAACCCGACGTGTTGAATTATGCGCTTTTATTACGCGGAGTGTATCTTTTGGTTCTTTAAACATGAACATGATTCACTTTGGGTATTTAAAACCTGTAAAAAACGCATGAGGCGCACCCCCAAACGGGGATGCGCCTCGTGCGTTTAGTCGAGAAAAGTTGGGTTGAGTCGAGGTTGAGCTGGGTTTAATTCTTCAGCTGGGCACGCGCTCGCGAACGAACCGCCGTCACCGCCCACACCAGCACAAAAGCCGCCACCATCGACAGCACAATCGTGCCACCGGTCGGCAGGTTAAACGCCCACGACAGGTACAGGCCAACAATCGAGCAGATACCGCCAAACACCGGCGAGAACACCATCATCGACCCCAGACGGCGGCACGCCAGGCGGGCAGCCGACGCCGGAATCACCAGAAGCGCCAACACCAGCACATTACCGAGCGTCTGCAGACCCAGCACCACAGAAATGGTCACCAGAACGTACAGCACAATATCCAGGGCAAGCACCGGCAGGCCCATCGCGCGGGCACTCTCACGGTCCAGGCTGACCGTCACAATCTGGCGGTGGAACAGCCACAGCACCAGCAGAATAACGGCACCCATAATCGCCGCCTGGGTAATGTCCTCATTCGAAACACCCACAATCGAGCCGAACAAGAAATCCTGTACCGACCCCGAATAGCCCGGCGCCAACGAAATAATCACAATACCCAACGCAAAGGACGCCGCGAAGAAAATACCAATCACAGAATCCTCGCGCAGCCGCTGATTCTGGCTAAAAATAGCGACCAGAATAGCCGTCACCACGCCCGCAGTCAGACCGCCCATGACCAGGTTGCCGCCCAGCACGAACGCTACCGCAAGACCCGGGAACACCGAGTGCGCCACCGCATCGCCAATGAAGACCATGCCGCGCATCAGCACATGGCAGCCCACCACGCCGGTCACCACCGACGCGAGCAGCACCGCCGCCAGGGCGCGCGGAAGGAACGCCAGAGACGGGTTGAACAGGTCGGCAAGAAAATCGATAGGAGTAATCAACGGGCACCCCCGGTAGAAGCAGTATGGGCGGGGGAGAGGGAAAGATCAGAAGCGCAGGAATCAGGCAACTCGTGGCCGTACTCATCCAACGCCCCACCAGCACAGGTGAAGCCCGTGCGGGCGTGGCCCTGCGCCTCCTCAATATCGTGACCGTGCAACCACGTATGCAGCTGCTCCAGGCTAAAGGAGTCCGCCGGACCATCCAGGTGAATATTGCCGCGCACACCGCACAGACGCGAGCAGGACTCACGCGCCGCCAGCATGTCATGCGTAGACATCAGAATCGTGATGCCCTCGCCCGCCAACTCACGGTACAGGCGAGTCAGAGTGGTCTGAGTCGGCGCGTCCACGCCCGTAAACGGCTCATCCAGCAGCAGCAGGGAGGGGTTCGCCGCCAAAGCGCGCGCCAAAAGAACCCTCTGACGCTGACCACCGGAAAGCTCCGCAATGGAAGCATCCTGCAGGTGCAGAACATCGGTGCGTTCCATCGCCGAAAAAACCTGCACCCAATCCTTCTTCGCCGGGCGGCGGAAGAACCCAATCTCACGCACGCGACCGGTCATCACCGTGTCCTTAACGGTCAGCGGAAAATCCCACTGGAACTGGTGCTTCTGCGGCACATAACCAATATGCGCACGCGCCACACGCGGCGACTCACCCAGCACCCGAACCTGACCGGACGCCGGGCGAATCAGACCCAAAATGGTGCGCAGCAGCGTGGTCTTACCGGCACCATTAGCACCAATCAGACCCGCGAACTCGCCACGCTCCAGGGTCAGGGACAGATCCTTGAGGATGGAACGGCGCGCGTAGCCGGCGTACAGGTTTGAAATCTCTAGGACGGGCCCGGAGCTCACCGTTGACTTAGTGCCCGCTGTTACCGACGCGCTCACGAACGGTCACCGCGCACTTCATCCAGTGCCTCACGCTGCGCGGAGGAGCGGCGACGGAACGAAAGGAACGCGCCCACGGCAATCACAGCTGCCACGCCTGCGGCAATAGCACCCCAGGGGATAGTGAACTCTGCCTTGTAACCGCTCTGATCGCTCGCTGCGGCGGCAGAAGAAGAACCGGACGCCTGGGTACCCGATGCCTGAGAAGCAGAAGTAGACGAAGCATCGGAGGAAGCAGAAGAAGCCGAACCCGAGGAACCGCGCGCCTGCGCCTCCATCGCGTACAGGGCATCAGCGCTCGCGGAGTCACCCACCGCAAACTTCAGGTAGCGGGTATCAGACACGGTCGAACCGTCAGACAGCTCAGCGCTCGCGGTAACCTTCAGCAGGTACTCGCCGGGGGCGGTGAACACCCAGTTTGCGTGGGTGTGAGTGTTCTTCTCAACCCACAGCTTCTGCGGCTCACTCTTGGTCGAGGACCACAGCACCTGCGGTGCCGAGAAGTTGCCGTTCTCCAGGTACAGGCTGAACGTGCCGGGGCCGCTCACCTGCTCCAGGGTCAGGTTCACGCCGCGGTTCAGCTTGGACACCAGCTGCGGATCCTGAGTGTTCCAACCCGGCCAAATCACGCCCTTAGTTTCGGTCTGCGGAATGACGTACACCTTAGACCCGGCGGGCGCACCCACGAAGGAGTAACGCGGGTCGTTCGGCACCTCAAGGATCGCCTTATCGCTACCGCGGTAGATGACCTCGTCCAGGCTGCGCCAGACGGGGGTTTCGCCGTGGTCGTCGTGGAGCATGAGCTCAAACTTGCCGTTGTTGAAACGAGGACCCATATCCACGTGACCGGCAGAAATTTCGGTGCGGCCGGATGCGACCGGCTGCTCCGCCGACAGGGTCTGGGTGAGGGCGCGCTCGCCGCGGCTGAGGTTGCTGTCGCTCGGCTGAGCCGAGGCGCTCTCGGTGGTTGCCTCAGCGGTTGCCGGGGTGGTCTCCGCGTGTGCCATACCCAGGGGTGTGAGCATGAGGCTGGCGCCCAGAGCCAGGGTGGGCAGGGCGCGGCTACGTGAGGAACGGGAGGGGGTGGTTGAGTTCATCATGAGGACTTCCTAGAATCATGACCGAAACGGTGTGTGAAAGATTATCTATATGCTGATACGGCTATATTAGCTTGTGGGGAGCTTAGAACCGGGTTATGAGGTGCTTGCCTCCGAGCAACTAGCACCCGAAGAATCGCCGCCAGAGCCATTGCCAGAGCACAGTGCAATCGTGTGAGCATTCGCCAACATCATCTGCGCGTAGTGAGGAGCCTGCGCATCCAGGGTGTCCGAATAGAGCACCCCAGTACGCACCTGAGCCTCCCGAGCAAGCTCCGTCAGAACTGGCGAACGCATCGCCGTGGACTTGTCCAGATAAATCGCTGGAACCTTCAAATCCTCGACCGTGCGACGCAGACGCTGACGCTGCTGAATACTCGGCTCGCCGCTCGCGCTAGCACTCACAAAACCGGCAATGTGCAACCCGTAGGTGCTCGCCAGGTAGCGGTAGCCGTCGTGCGTGGTGACCAGGTTGCGTGCCGCCTCCGGCAGGGCACCGTACACCTGACGCAGCTGAGCGTCCAGGGCGTCAAGCTCCTTCATCACCTGCTCGGTGCGGGTCGCGTACTCGCTCGCACCCTCCGGGTCGGCGGAGATGAGCGCGTCACGAATGACCTGCACGCTCGCCTTCGCGTTCGGCACCGAATGCCAAATGTGCGGGTCGATTTCGCCGTGCACGTGCTTGCCCAGAACGGCCTGCGCCAACAGATACACCTGACCGCGATGCTCCGAAGCACCCGAACGCAGGAAACGGTAGCTGCCGCCGGCGGGCACCTCCTGCAGGGTGCGGGAGGGGACCGCGACCACGGTACGGTTCAGTTCGTACTCTACGGCGCCCTGGGAGGAATCCGCGCGAAGCACGAGCCTGCCGTCACCGGTGCGTGCCGTAATATCGGCGTGACCTGCAGAAAGAACCTTGATCTCGGCGGCAGAAACGTTCTGTTCCTTCGCCAGACGGTCCACCAGCTCCTGCGGGTCACGACCGACCGCGCAGTACAGGGTGCCGCGCGAGGAACGCACCGACTCCGGCGCATTGACTGCGGTGGCACTCAGCTCAATGGCGTACTCGCCGGCATCGCTAAACGCCCACGACAGGTGCGTATGCGCCTGCAACGGAAGCTCCAGCGAACCCATATCGCCGGTGCGGACCGCGGTGTCCCCCTCACGGGTGAGGTTCACGCCGCGCGCATGCGAATCGCACAGCATCTCCACCGCGCCGAAGGTCTGCGTAATGAACGCCGCCAACTGCGCATTCGACGAATCGGTAGAGGTGCGCGCCCGCACGCTCTGCACCTCAAAGCGCATGCCTGCATCCGAAGAGTCGGCGGGGGCAGATTCGTTCTGCCCGCCCTCTTCAACACGCAAACCCAGCCAGATGGAGTCCAGGGAAGCATCCTCAACAATGGCTTCCAGCTTGCCGCCGTACTGTTCAATCTTCTCCGCAACCGCCACGGACACAACGCCGGCGGGCAGGTTCGCCTCAACCATTTTGCTGAGCTTACGCTGCTCCAGTAGCAGACCGTTCGTCAGGGCGCAGCGGGCGTAGGCGACATCGCGGATATCGCGCAGGCTCGGCTCATACGAGTGCGGGTCAGCACCGGCGGGCACCAGGGAGTGCACGCTGGCGCGCTCCCCGGCAATCTGCTGAGCCAAGTCCGCCAGGATCGGGGTCGTGGCGACCACGCGCATCCGGTCGGAGGAAGCGTTCACGGTGCTGGCGCATCCGCTCAATGCGAAGGCACCAGCCCCCACCCCCGCACCCACCGCAATACGGGAGGCGAGGGTGAGGGCGGCGCGTCGACTATAGGCGTGTGACCCCTTGCCGGTATGCCCGCTATGCGGCGTCACCGCTGCGGCCCTTTCGGCGTGCCGAACGCAGAATCATGGCACCGAGTGCCAGCGCCAGAATGGAGGTGCTGACCATGAACGGGTCGATGACCACACCGGTGTTCGGCAGCTTACCCGCCGCGGCTGCCTTCTGGGCGTTGGCGAGTTCCTGGCTGGTCAGAGCGCAATCCTCACCGGAGGCGGTCTTACCGACGATGCGCACCTTGGATCCGTCGGGCTTGGTGACGATGCCGGTGGCTTCGTCGACGGTGCCGTTGACGGGGTTCTTTGCGGTGCTCTTCTCGCCGCCGTTGTTGGCGCCGTTAGCGCTGTTAGCGTTGCCACCGTCCTGCTTGGTGTCTGCCGCACCCTGCGCGTTGTTGCTTGCCGGGGCGTTATCGGGGTTGCCGACGGTGAAGTGCAGAACCGATTCGCTGCTGACCTGCTGACCGTTCTTCAGGCGTGCCGTCCAGCCGATGGTCACGGTGTAGCGACCCTCAGCGGTGAACACCCAGTTGCTGTGCTGGTGGGTGTTTGCGGGCACCTGGAAGGAGCCGCCGCTACGCGAATCGAAGACCTGCTGACCGGCGGAACCGAAGTTGCCGGAGAGGAAGGTGGACATCGTGCCGGGGCCCTCAAAACCGTTGAGGCTCATGGTAACGGGGCCGTCGAGCTGCTTGAGCAGTTCGGGGTCCTGGGTGCTCCAGCCAAGCCAGGGCACGCCCTGCTGCTGGGTTGCACCAATCATGTGCACGGGGGTGCCCGCCGGGGCGATATTCTCCATGCCTGCGGGCAGGTTGATCTTTGCGGCGTCATTGAGCACGAACTCGAGGGCGCCGGGGGAGACGTGGCGGGCGGGGCTGGTGCGGTCGTCCTTCACGCTGCTGGTGAGGTTGCCGCCGTTGAGGATCGGGCCTACGTCGAAGTGGCCGTGGGTGACTTCTTCACGGCCGCTGTGCTCGGCGGTGTTGACCACGGCGAGGGTGGGGATGCTGGTCGGTGCCTGGGCTGCCTGGTTGCTCTGCTTGTTGTCCTTCTGAGCGTCCTTGGAGTCCTTGGCATCTTCGGCGGGAACCTCGGTGGCGATGCACTGCTGGTTCAGGCTACCGGGCAGACCGGAGGACAGCACACCGTTGCCGGTAATGCCGCCGCCGTTGCTGGGCGCGCTGATGTTCTGGGCGTTGGAGCCCTTCACACTGGATCCCTTCGCGCTGGTGGCATTGCCGTCCTTGTTTTCACCCTTGTCAGAGCCGTTATTGGTGTTGTCGGTGCCGCTGATAGCGGTTACACCGGATCCGCCCTGGGATGCCTGCTCACCATTCGCCGCCGCCTTTGCGCCGTTCGGGTCGGTCACCTGCGCGGCATTCTGACCGTTCACGGATCCATCCACGCGGCGAATACCGGTGGATGCACTCGCCTCAGCAGATGCACTCGCCTCAGCAGATGCACTCGCCTCAGCACTTGCGGAGGTAGATGCGCTGGGGCTGCCGGTGGCGCTCTCGGTGGCGGTGGAGGTCGCCTCGGGGGTAGTGGTTGCCTCGCTCGTGGCGTCCTTGGTTGCTTCCTTTGCGGCGTTCTGCGCGTTCAGGAGCTTGAAGCCTTCCTCAGCGTTAGTGCCCACGGCGATGGTGTAGGTTGCCTCGGAGCTGACCGGGGTGCCGTCGGCAAGGGTTGCGGTGGCGCGGAACGTCAGCTGGTAGATGCCCTTGCGGGTGAATGCCCAGCTGAGGTGCTCGTGGCCGCCAGCGGTGATGGTGTGCGGTGCGAGCTGGTCGTTGGTGCTGAAGACGCGCGGGTTGTCGCGGCCGGATTCGGTGAAGACTTCGGCGCGGCCGCCTTCGGGTACGCTGCTGCGCACGAGTTGAAGGTTGATGGTGTTGTCCTTGAGTGCGCCGGGGCGGATTCCTTCCGCACCGAGGCCGGGGTAGAGCAGGCCGCGGGTGCGGGTGGAGGGAATGTAGAAGATGTCGGTGCCTTCGGGGGCAATGTAGTCGTAGCCTGCTACGACGTTGGTGTGTGCGTCCTCGACGTCGGGCAGGTGGAAGACGGTGCGGGCGGGGTTGAATCGTCCCTGCTGGCCGGGGCCGGTGTCTGCGAGGGTGGCGAGGGTGAACTGGTTGCCGTCGAGGAATGCGTTGAGCATTTCGGTGTGTACGCCCGCGATGACGTAGTCACCTTCGTAGTTGACGTAGGCGCGCGACTCGGTGCCTGCCTGGGTGCCAGCCTGGTTTTCCTGCGCCTGTGCGGCGGTGAAGGTGCCGACCTGGGGCAGGGCGAGGGGCGCCCCGAGTGCGAGGGTGCATCCGAGGGTGGTTGCGCTGAGTAGGCTCAGGGGTTTGGTGCGTCCTTGCATGGTGGCTCCTTGGATGACTGCTCGTTGGCTGGCGCGTTGCCCGGTGTGTTCGGGGCCCGTTGCTTTCGGGGCTTGCCCGATGCTGGGCCCGGCGGCCTGTTGCCGGTTTCTCCCCTGCGTCCGGGGTGCGCTCTGCCGTGTTTTTCTCTTTGTGGATGTACGTGGTGTGCGTTTTTGGGCGCGCCTCGGCGCACACGTGTTTCTGAGAATCACTATACTCACTTAGGTTCTAAATGACAATTATTTGCAAAAGAGCTACCCTAAGAAATAGAAAAATGAGAAAGGTTGTCATGAGCTCTCAGAAGCAGACCCAACGAAGGGTCACCACACACACCCCCGCACTCTTCATCCCCGGCGGCAAGCCCGCCCTCCGCCGCGCAGCCGCATTCCTTTCCGCCGCAGCGCTGCTCGCGCTCGCCGGCGCTGCCCCCTCCCTGCCCGCCGCAGCAGGCCCCGACGACGGCAAAATCGTCACCACCAAGGGCCACGTTGACGCCCCCAAGGCATACTGGGACGAGCAGAACGGCACCTTCGTCCTCATGAACGAGGCGAACCCCTACAAGACCGGCGCAGACACCTACGAACTGGACAAGACCGTCAACTGGGTCGGCAAGGGCTACAGCACCAGGGACGGCAAGTCGCAGTACACCATGACCCTGGGCGACTCGCCCTCCCTGGCGTTCCTCGGCGAACCCGGCCAGACCCTCTACATGGCACCGCACCTGACCTACGGCAACCAGGACCCCATCTGGGCTGGCCTGGGCGCATCCACGAAGGTGCCCACCGAGCGTTTCCGTGACGGAGTGTTCGCTACCGACATCCTCTCCGTTGAGGGTCCCGGCCGCATGGAGCTCTTCCGCTACAACCCGGACGACGCCCCCGCCGACGTGTACCGCATGCTCTCCAGCAGCTCCACCGGCTGGCACTCCTGGCTGCTCGACAAGGGTAGCCACACCCACAACACCACGACCTTCACCCGCCCCGGCCGCTACGTGGTCACCTACCGCACCGTGGCGCGCTCCACCGACGGCCGCATCATCAGCTCCAAGCCGTCGAAGCTGGTCTGGCAGGTTGGCGGCATGCAGCCCGTGCTCGGTGACGGCACCCCCACCGCCGTGCCCACGGTCGACCGCTACAATGCGGCGCCCGTTGGTGACCTGGACGCCGCAAAGTACGTGCTGTCCGTGGCACCGCACCGCCTGGACGCTGACCCGGCTAAGAACAAGGACGCCGACGACAAGCTCAGCGACATCACCTTCACCGCCGCGAACAAGAACCTCAAGGGCACCCTGACCCTGTACAACAACGGCTACTTCCTGACCGACCTGCCGGTCGTGAATGGTACCGCCACCTGGTCTGAAATGCTCGGTAGCGAGGGCTCCCAGCTGCAGGCGGTCTTCACCCCCGACACCTCCGACGCGAACAGCGCGGAGGCGTCCCGCTGGATCTCGCACAAGCTCACCTACGAGCCCGGTAAGGCTGAGAGCGTGTACAGCGACGACGGTAACGGCTCCTGGCCCGAAGAAATCCCGGATCAGGCGAACACCGTACTCAGCACCCAGCAGTACACGCCGACCAGCATGGACTACGACGTGACCGTCACCCCGAACGGCAACGGTTTCAGCACCGTTGAGGTCCGCTTCAAGGACCCGAAGGTGCGCGGCTTCATGCGTGGCGGCTTCTACGCCCAGGATGACCCGGTCTACCCGTACCTCGACCTGGAAGGCTCCGTTGAGGATGGCGTGGCGCGCTTTACCTTCCGTGACGAGTCGTTCTACAAGGGTACGGCTCTGCGCGTGAAGATGCTGACCCACCCGGATATGAACGCTTCCGCCTCCACCACTGAGGTTGCGGCGAACTACGAGCCGGGCACCAAGTACACCGCGCACGGTGCGTTGGCTCCGGATAGTGCACCCATTAGCGATGCGCCGAAGCCTGCTCCGGTGGATCCGTCGCCGAGCGCTGAGCCTACCGTCGCGCCCTCTGCCGAGCCTTCTGCTGAGCCGAGCGAGGCTCCCTCCGAGGCTCCGACCGCTGAGCCCAGCACCGTTCCGTCGGTGTCCCCCAGCGAGGTTCCGACCGTGCCTGCGGTGCCGACCGCCTCCGCAGAGCCGAGCGTACCTGCTCCGGCACCCTCCACTCCGGCACCGACGACTCCGGCGCCCGCGAACCCGACCCCGAGCGCACCTGCTCCGACTAGCCCGGCGCCGTCTGCGCAGCCGTCCACCCCCGGAACCCCCGGTAACCAGTGCGTGCCCGGCCAGATTGACGGTCGCACCAAGATCTCGCACGGCCACCTGGACATTCAGGCGACCCTGAAGGACCGCCAGCTGTCCGTGGGTCTGCGTGACGACAGCGGCATCATTGACGCTGATTCGACCGTGCGCCCGCTCGATTCGGTCGTGTGGACTGTCAGCGAGAACGCCCGCCGTGTTCGCACCGAACGTATGGCTGACGAGAAGCTGAACTTCATGGGCCCGGTCGGCACCGCCTTCTACGGCCTGCCGCAGACCCAGCAGAGCGGCCTGCCCTGGCCCGGCTACAACACGCAGGACATTGACTACTCGCAGCTGCGCGGCCCCGTGCGCCTGCACGTGGTGCCGAAGGTCATGCCTGAGGGTGCACGCTTCGGCATGTTCACTGAGTCGCTGAATGGTGCGGATGTGCTGCTGGACTCGACGACCGGCAAGACCACGATCGACATTGATTACGCGACGCACGCACACGCGAACTGGGTGTTCTCTGAGCCCGGCCAGTACATGTTTGACGTGCACTATTCCGCGACTCTGGCTGATGGTACTGAGGTGAACAGCCCGGTGCAGCAGCTTGCGGTTGCTGTGGGTAAGAAGGCGTCGGATGCGTGCTCGTTTGAGACTGCCGTGCCGAAGGACCCGAACGCGGCTGCGGACGACTTTAGTGGCGTGCGCCGTGTGGATTCGGCAACCCCGGGCGGTACCGCTGGTGCTAACCAGCCCGGCTCCGCACAGTCTGGTACCGCACAGTCTGGTCAGTCCGGTCAGACTGGTGCTTCTGGTGCCGCTGGTGGCGTGAACGCTCAGGGCTCCTCTGACGGTTCGGCTGATGGTTCTGCTGGCGGCGTGTACCCGGGCGGTGTCTCCGGCGGTGGTACCGGTGGCGGCTCCCTGGGTCAGTCTGGTGTGTCTGCTTCGTCTGGTGGCGCTCAGCAGGGCGGCCTGGCGCGTACTGGTTTTGGTGCGGTGTCTGTGGCTGTGGGCGGCGCACTGGTGCTCGGTGCCGGCACTGTGATGGTGCTGCGTTCCCGCCGCCGCGCTTCTTAGCGCTCGCCGCGTGAGGACACGCTGATACGATAAAGCCCCCGCGGCTGAGAGAATGACTCTCGGCCGCGGGGGCTTTCTCTATGCGGTGCTACATTTTGATATCCGCTAGGCCGGTGATTTTGTTGCGTCTTCTGTACAGCTTCCTGAACAGGGGTCGGGTCCACTCGAGGCTATCCCACGTATCAACATACGCCAGATCCTGCGGGTCCCGCATATCGGGCCAGCGGTCGAACCCGAGCCTGAACCGTACGATTGCCAGCAGCCGGTGGTTCCTTCCAACGGGGTCAAGCTTGGCGATTTGCTTACCTTTCTTGGTATAGAAGGTGGCACTGTCGGTTTCTTCCCCATCCCAATCCTCCGCCTCCGCCGTACCTTGGAAGTAGAAAACCTGGTCGATAGCCCTAATCGGGTAGGGGGTCACGGTAGCGAACGGTGAGAGCTTCTGCTCCACAGTGTCGGGCGTGATTTTCGTGTACACCAGGTGAACGTGCAGAAGGTGGTAGAGGAAGACCAGCAGCAGGATGAATATCAGGAGGTTGAAGAGGATACCGAGCTCTGCCTGCGTGTAGAGGTAGAACGCGAAGAAACCTGCCGGGAGTATGGGTGTGAGAAGGCTTATGAGTGCTTCACGGCGGGGCACGCGCGTAATGTAGATGCCTTCGTCGCGGAGCTCCATGTCCTGGCGCAGGTGCCTATCATGCAGGACAACGACAATGATGGCGCCGATGATTGATGCGAGGGTGCAGGTGCCCCAGAGTAGAAGGAAAAAGGTGTGCATGATGCGTGCTCCTCTTTCGCGGTGGTGGTGGTGTTCGCGCCGGTTGTGGCTCTTTGGATGTAGGGGGTAGTCGGCGCTTATCGAGCGAGCTACATGTCGACGTCGGCGAGGCCAGTGACCTTATTGCGTTCCCTAAAATACGGAATGGTCTCGTATCCGTTATCCAGTGAATCAACTTGAGCCATGTCATTCGGCTTGTCCATATCTGGCCAGCGGTCATTATCAATCCTGAACCGCACGATTGCCAAGAGGCGGTAATTCCTATGAATGATGGGGGCAGAAGGCGGCAATATGCTCACCTGATTTTGTGTAGAAACCAACTATGTCTTGATCGTCGTTAGAAATTGCTTCACGATAGGTGACAGTATTAATCACGTTGAACGGATATACGGTTGGGTTTGGGGAAAGAACTCTCTGTTCAACACCATCAGGGGATACTTTTATATATGCAACATGGATATAGTAGGAAAGCGCAAGGAAACAAGCTGTGAAAAATATAAATATAATATTAAAGAAAATTCCCATATTTCCACTATGGCGATTAGCCATATATGCAACGAAAGGGAAAGGGATAGTAAATATACATGAGTATGCCTCAAAGCGATTGACTCGCCTAATGTAAATTCCCTGTTCTTCTTTTTTCTTATCTTGGTGTCGATTAATCTCGTACCTAATAATGATATAGGGGATAGAGGCAATGGAGAGCACTAAAATAATTCCCCAGAAAATAATAAAAATGGTATCTAACATGTTTTACTCCGCCTCCTGAACGCTAGCATGAGAAGAGGAATCCGCGTCTTCGTTCTCAGGAATGGTGATACCCACGGTGACGTACCTCTTCACCGACCACGCATTCATCGCCACCGACGCCGCGAAGAACAGTGCAGGCAACAACTCCAGACGAACCAGCGAATAGCCCAGGTACCCGAGCGCAATACACGCCGCCAGGCCAGCCACGCCAATACACACGGCACGCAGGGTGCGGTACCCCTTAGACCCCTCCTCAAAGCGGGTGCTGTGCAGGTAGAAGAGTCCTTCACGCACAATACGTAGGAACCCCGGGGCCAGGAAAAGCGCAACCGCCAGGGCCGCCGGATCATAGCCTGCAGTCATGAAACTGGTCAGAGGAACCACGAGGCACAGAACCGTGAAAATAGCCGCCGCCACAACACCCACGCGGGTTGAGCGCCTGTCCATCTGCTCCATGCGCTGCAGGTCAGGAATATCGTCATTAGGTTTAGTAGGCTGAATGAGGAAGTAGGTAATGAACATTCCACCAACCATGTACCAGGAGGCGAAGTTCGTCTCAGGTGTCCACACCATTTCATCCGCAGCACGCAGTACCCCAAAAGCAGTTAGAACCGTCAGAACAATCAAGCCTACCGCGCTGATGGAGTGAACGAAGATAAAGAAGTGGTGGAAGAGGCCACCGTTTGATTCGTAGCCAATACCTCCCTTGAGTACTGTATCTATGGCTGAGAGACCGATAGTACTTGCAACGAGGAACAGCGCGCTCCACGGCCAGCCCCCAATAACGGCCATCGCTAGAGATGCAAGAGCTACGAAGATAAAGGCGCACCAGAGGCAAATAAGCCACAGCACTCTTAAGGTTTCAGAGATAGCGTTCATGCTATTTCCCTTTCAACTATTTGGACTCTGCCGCGGCGCGGTCGAGGATGCGCTGCAGGTGTTCCGGGATCTGTCGGTACTCCCCAGCCTCGGGGGAACCAATCTCGTACGTGCGGGCGTAGCAGATGACCTTGATTAGAGCGTCCATGTCCTCGTAATCACCGAACTCTACGAAGAGCTCAGGGATGTACTTGGGTGGCCAAACGCCGTAGCGCTCGCGGAAGAGAATCATGTGGTAGATGTAGGTTGCGTCAAAGAAGACGGGGCTGAAACCCAGACGGTAGCGTCCCATCTGGCTACTGCTGATGAGTAGGTGTCCGCCCTTGCCGTTGACCTGCATGTGTATTTTGGTGATGCTGCTGTAGTCGAACTCGCGGGTTTTGAATCGCCAGTTCCGCCATTTCACGGAGGTTGCATTCTGCTGGATATAGAAAGAGTGGACATGGATGGACATAAGCCAAAAACAGGACCCTACGATACTTCCAAAGATGAGGAAAAATATAAAATCTTCAAGCGTCTCTGAAATCCAGAGGGGAACCAAAAAACACACAAAAAGCGTGAAAAAATCCAGACAAACAACAGCCAGCAGCGGCTTTTTCTGCCGCTGTCCCAGAGGAATATAGCCTTTGGGGCGGTCGAGTCCGATAGAGCCATTAGTGACGGTTTCGGCAAGAAATTTTCTGAGCATGAAATGTCCTAGTGTGGTGGTTGGTTACATGTAGACGTCGGCAAGGCCAGTAACCTTCCCCAAATTCTCAAAGTAGCGCATCGTCTTCCCAGCACAATCCAAACGGTCCACCTGAGCCACATCATCTGGGTTGTCCATCTCAGGCCAACGCTCGTTCTCAATCCTGAAACGCACAATCGCCAGAAGCCGGTAATTTTTATGAGGCAACGGGCTAAACAGCGCAATCTGGGTGCCTGACTTAGCGTAGAACCCCACCATGTCCTCGTCTTCATATTTTGCTGCTTTGTAGAACACGACACGGTTGATCGCGGTGAAAGGGTAGCGGGTCGGGTTGGAGAACCAGATGCGCTGCTCGATGCCGTCGGCGGAGGTCTTCACGTAGGCAACATGCACGTACCGCAACAGCGGAAGGAGTGCAAGTGACAAGCATAGGTAGAGTATTTCATTGCCTGTGCCGAATTCTTCTTCAATATAAATATGAAAGAAAGCCATTAGTGCGGACGGGACGGGAACAAATATCAGGCATAAAGCTTCGAGCCGAGTAACTCGTCGAATATAAATACCCTCACGTTGCCGTTGTTTATCTTTCCAACGCTGCACCTCGTAATTGATGAGGACGTAAAAAGTCGCCACTGTCGTGAACGCAGCGAAGATACCCCAGAAGATAATCAGGAAAGTGCGCATGGTGGGTTCTCGTTTCGTGTGGTTGGTGAATAGGAAGAGCACGCACCCCACCCAAACTAGGCGGCGGTGCCTCCAGAAGATATGGCTGAGGGGCGCTCGCAGGCACGGCGACTGCCGCGTGAACGAACGCCCCTCCATCAGCGACGGCTAATCATGGAACCAAATAAGCCGGTTTACTTATCCATCTCGTAGACCCAGCCGCCCGCGTTGCAGTAACGCTTACCGTCCTTCTCAATGATGTAGTAGCCGGGCTCGTGGTTCTCGCACTTCTGGATAACCTCACGGGCCTCTCGGTTAGACTTCTCAAGGTTCGCCGCACGAATCTGGAAGAAAGCAAACGTAGCAATGTACGCCACCAGAACCAGTGCAAGAGCAGCGATCGCCATGCCCTTGCCCTTACCGGTGCCATTCTTGACCATGACCAGAGCGATTACAGCGAAAATAATGGTCGGGATGGTCAGGAACGAACCGATCACAAAAATGCCGGTCAGGGCGGAGATAATGCCCAGGACCAGTGCGGTTACTGCCGCCCACTTCTTTTTCGGTGCCTCGACGGGTGCGCCGTATGCAGGCTGTACGGTGGGTGCCTGCTGGGTGAATTGCGGCTGCTGCGGTGCAGCCGGCTGCGGGGTGTTTTCAGACATGAAAGTCCTCATTTCGTATGTGGTTGGTGATTCTATCTATAAGGTGCCACCCTCAGTGGGCTGGCATTTCCTAAGGATACCGTAGCGGGAGAAATCCCTTGATGAGAGTAGATAGATGTATATGCACGCACTGTTGTGCAATGTCTACAATGAGAAATTTTTCTCACTACAGGGTGTGGGAGATGCGCTTTGCCGCGAAATAGTGTAATGTTCGAAGTGGTGCAAAGCACTAACGGTGCGTATTTGATATTCGCGTATCTAATGCACATCTTCCGGCAACTCAACGACGAAAGAGGAACATCGTGTCCGATCGCGTACTCTCATCGCAGGCAGCCAAGGATGCCATTACTGCTCTTCAGAACATCATCAATGGCGGTCTGCAGAACGAAATCAACAACCTCAACCAGCAGGGTAACCAGCTGAAGGACCCCAACAACTGGGACGGCCCCCTGGCTGAGCGTTTCCGCAATGACACCTGGCCCGGCGTAGAAAACACCCTGCGTAACCTGACTCAGGAACTGACTGACCTGCGCGAGCAGCTCAACCAGATTTCTACCGATATCTTCCAGGCAGGTGGCGGCTCCTAAGCCTTCCCTGGTAAACGCCGTTTACCGCCCCGCTCCCCGGCTACGGGGCGGTGAGCGGTAGGCGGCGTTTTCTGTTATTCGGTTATACCCACGTTGTTTTCCAGACATGGTGTACATGTCTGTCTACATCTGTTTAATCACCACACTTCCGTACTAACCACATTGAAAGACAACAGAGCATGAATCTGAATACTGAAAAAGTCAAGTACGATGATGCTACGTCGGATGCCCTTGCCAATGCCTGCCGCACCGTCGCGCAGAATATTGATAATGCATTACCCCCTCTTAAGAACTCACTGACAACGGCTCTGGAGGAGTTTAGAGGTCACTACGCCGATGTTGCGGCGGCAAATATTGATACCACCATTAGCGATGGTCGTGATATCGCCAGCATCTTCCGTCAACTGGCTGATGTGGTGGATCGCCTCAAAGAGTCAGCTCATAAGGAAAATGAGAACCGCGACCTTATGTACCACTATGAGCATGACCTGGGTGGTTTCCGTAAATGGTGGGTTGAAACATTCGGAGGTGAACCGCCTAAGCCGACATCGTATAAGCCGGATACCTCGATTGACACCACATCGCTAGGTCATCGTGAGAGCACTGAGACCCGCTCAGGGAGTATGACTGTTTCTTCAGCGCGCCCTTCGACCGTGCGCTCTCTCTCTAATACTTTGGCGAACCTTGGTACTAGCCTTGATGCTGAGCCTGGCAAGCTGCGTAACCTTTCCACAGAGTTTATGGTTAAGTGCCAGTGGGGCTCCGTCGATGCTGAAAATCTCATCAGCACGTTTGAAGCGTGGAATAAGTCGAACGCTAATGATAAGACTTGGCTGGGCATCGTAGCCGATACTTTTGAAAAGTACGGTAGCTCGAGTCAGATTATTACCGTTGCTAATTCCACTCTGGAAGGTGCAATTAGTGCAGCTGGCGTTAGTACTGAGCGCCATGATTTGGAAGTTCCAGCGCCGGCTGTAGTAGGAATGTCCACTACCAGCGGTTATGTGAATGACCCTGTGAACGTTGCAACCGGTAACTTCATTGAAGAAGAGACCGACATGGCGTTCTCCGGCGTGGTTTCTGCTTGCTCTGTAACTCGCATGTACAACAGCGTGGCTGTCTTCGGTCAGCACGCTGTATCCGGTGTGTTCGGTGCGGGCTGGTCCTCGAATATTGAGAGCCGTGTGCAGCTGAACGTTGAGAATGCTGTCTGGACGATGGCTGACGGTCGTGAGGTTACCTTCGACCGAATGATTCGTGAGGACGGCACCCACGGCTATGCTCGTGCCCCGCGTGAAGCGTGGTGGCTTGAAGAGCTGCCCCTTACCCAGCTGATGGGTGAAGAGGGCTCTATTGCTGACCCCTCCCTGCGCTATATTTTGCACGCTACGGACTATGACGCCTCGTCCCTGCTGCGTATCTCTGACAACTCTGGAACCCAGCACATTTTCAGCCTCACTGGTGTTTACCTGGGTATGAGCGCTGGGGCAGGTACTGCTGTCGCATACCTGCGCGATGAAGAGGGTCGTGTTCGCGCTATCGTGCATCAGCGCGGTGCACGTATCAACGTGGAGTACACCGAAGGCGGACTTGTCGGCGCTATTCATTCTTCTCGTGGGCAGTCGGTGCGTTACGAGTACGTTACCCTTGATGGTCGTACCCACCTGTGCGCTGTACACGGTGACGCCGGTACCCGCCGTTATGAACATGACGCTGCCGGCCTGATTCACCGCGTGGTGGCTAGTGCCGGCGCTGTTGAGGTGACGAACTACTACGACCCTGCCGGCCGTATTACTGAGCAGGACACTGAATACGGTCGTCGTGTTCGCTACCGCTACCTGCCGAACGGTATCACTGACGTTTCTAACGAAGACGCCTCCTACACGAACCTGTGGGTCAATGACCAGTACGCACGCCTGACCGCCATTGTCGACGCGGAAGGTGGGCGTACTAGCTATGCCTACGATGACTTTGGCAACCGTGTGAGCGTGGTTGATCGTGATGGTTCCCGCACTACTCGCTACAGCGATGAGCGCGGCCGTATTATTCGCGAGGTCACCGATGAGGGCGCAGAAACCCTCTTCGCGTATGACGAGCATGACCGCGTGGTCTCCGTGGCGATGAGCGCTATTGAGACGGATCCGCGTGCCCGCCGTGCCGCCCGTCTGGCTCGTCGTGCCCGCCTGGAGGCGGAGGCTCAGGGCCGTACCCTCGATGAGGCTACTTCGGGGCAGGAGTCTGCCCAGAGCCCTGCCGTAAGCCCGATGACTACGGTGACTTACGAGTACGCGAATGATTTTGAGCGTAACCCCTCTTCTATGACCGACGGCAACGGTCATGTGACCCGTTTTGAGTGGGCTGACGGCCTGCTGCAGCGTGTGGTGAGCCCTGAGGGTGTTACTGTCTCCTTGGAGTATGACGAGTGTGGTCTGCTGACCGGTATTCGTAATGCTGAGCAGCAGCTGACCCGTTGCGAGTACTCTGCTGCGGGTCACCTGGTGAAGATTGTTTCTGCTCTTGGGCTGGAGACTGAGTTCACCTATGATTCTGCCGGTCACATGGTGTGCCGTCAGGACCCGGATGGTTCCCGCTGGCGTTTTGAGTACGCTGCTGGCGGTCGTCTGGTGGCTTCGGTGGACCCTGCTGGTGCTCGTACCGAGTACGAGTACGGTCCGAGCGGTGACATTGTTGCCGTGGTTGACCCGCTGGGCCGCCGCATGGAGCGTTCCTTTGATACGAACGGCAATATTGACCGCATTACCCTGCCTGGTGGTGCGCAGTTCAGCTACGCCTACGATGGCTTGATGCGCCTGGTTCGCACCATTGACCCCGCCGGTGGTGTATGGACTCGCGAGTATGATGCCGCGAGCACCCTGACCGCATTGATTGACCCGACCGGTGTGAGTGTACGTACTTCCGTTGATTCCTCGCGCAAGACATTCACCACTAATGATGGTGTTGATCGCGTGCGTATCTCGTGCGACCACCTGGGTCGCCCGGTGCGTACCGAGGTTCTCTCCGAGGATTCTGGTCCGCAGGTTAGTACCGATGCTGACGACCCGACTGTCTCCACGATGGTTTATGACGGCGCGGGTAACCCCGTGCAGGTTCTGGACGCTGAGGGCGGTCTGAGCCGCTACGAGTACAACGGCTCGAACCAGATGGTACGCATGATTTCCCCTGCGGGTCGTGTGACCGAGTACAGCTACGATGTGTGCGGTCGACTGGCTGCAACCTATGAGGCTGCCGGTACTGCTGAGCAGTCTGTGACTCGTTACGAGTACGACGCTGATTCCCGTCTGATTCGCCAGGTGTACGGTGACGGCTCTGAGGCACGCGTTCGCTATGACGCGTGCGGTCGTGTGCTGTCTATTACCGGTTCCGGTGTGGCTTCTCCGGTGTTCTACACCTGGGATTCTTGTGGCCGTGTGAAGAGCATCCGCGATAACAAGTGGGGTACTCGTTCGTTCACCTATGACGCCGCTTCTCAGGTGGTTGCGGTGACTAATGGTGCCGGTGGCGTGACCCACTACCGTTATGACGAGGCGGGTAACGTTACCTCCGTGATGGACCCTGCCGGTCGTATTACCAGCTACGAGTATGACCTGATGGGCAATGTTCTGGCGGTAACCAATCCGCTGGGTGTGCGCACTACCTCTACCTATGATGCTGCCGGTCGTCTGCTGACCAGCACTGACGGTAATGGTGCTGTACATTCCTTCGGCTATGACCGTGACGGTGTTCCCTGTTCCCATTCGGTGAATGGTTCTCTGCTGTACCGTATGGAGCGTGATTCTGCGCGCCGTACGATGACGACTTATGATCACGCGGGCGTTGATGCGTTTGGTGCTCCCGTGGTGACGGTTGAGTCGTATGACCGTTTG
>ERZ1674050.5-NODE-5-length-26006-cov-8.354591_pt1 | contig 26006 bp, 22 predicted proteins | sample MGYA00581126_ERZ1674050 | MGnify/ENA primary metagenome ERZ1674050 (study PRJEB41354, sample SAMEA4873315) | human saliva metagenome | biome: human-associated habitat [ENVO:00009003]; feature: mouth environment [ENVO:08000002]; material: saliva material...
CTGCGCATCAAGCGCATGACCGCACCCCCGGAAATCAAGCTGCTCGACGAGAAGGCAGCCAAGTTGCGCCAGCAGAAGGAAGACGCCATCAACTCCCAGGATTACGAGAAGGCCGCAGGCCTGCGTGATCAGGAGCAGAAGGTCCTGGCTGAGAAGGAAGAAGCCGAGAAGGCATGGCGCGAAGGCGGCGACGCATTCGGCACCGTGACCCCCGAGGTTATTTCTGAGGTTCTGGCCGCTTCCACCGGTGTTCCCGTCTACAAGATCACCGAGGAAGAGTCCAGCCGCCTGCTGACCATGGAGCAGGAGCTCCACAAGCGCGTCATCGGTCAGGATCACGCTATTGCGGCGCTGTCCCGCGCTATTCGCCGTACCCGCGCAGGTCTGAAGGACCCGCGCCGCCCCGGTGGTTCGTTCATCTTCGCCGGCCCGACCGGTGTGGGTAAGACCGAGCTTGCCAAGGCTCTTGCCGAGTTCCTGTTCGGCGATGAGGATTCGCTCATCACCCTGGATATGTCCGAGTACCAGGAGAAGCACACCGTCTCCCGTCTGTTCGGTGCGCCTCCCGGCTACGTTGGCTACGATGAGGGCGGCCAGCTGACCGAGAAGGTCCGCCGCAAGCCCTTCTCCGTGGTCCTGTTCGACGAGGTGGAGAAGGCTCACGCCGACCTGTTCAACTCGTTGCTGCAGATCCTGGAAGACGGTCGCCTGACCGACTCGCAGGGTCGCGTGGTGGACTTCAAGAACACCGTCATCATCATGACCACCAACCTGGGTTCGCGTGACGTGAACCGCCGCATCCCGGTTGGTTTCCAGGCGATGGATGACACTGCAGCCGACTACGAGCGTATGCAGGCACGCGTGATGGAGAACCTCAAGGAGCACTTCCGCCCCGAGTTCCTGAACCGTGTGGATGACATTATCGTCTTCCCGCAGCTCTCCGAGTCTGAGATTCTGCAGATTGTGGACCTGTTCGTGGGTCGCCTGGCTAAGCGCCTGGCGGAGCAGGATATGTCCATTGAGCTGACCAACGCTGCGAAGGTTCTCATGGCGGCTAAGGGTTACGACCCGTCCATGGGTGCTCGTCCTCTGCGCCGCGAGATGCAGCGCAACATTGAGGACGCCCTGTCTGAGAAGATCCTCTTCGGCGACATCAAGCCCGGTGAGAAGATCACCGTGGACGTTGAGGGTGAGGGCGACTCCGCGAAGTTCGTCTTCTCTTCTCAGCCGATGAAGGAGCTGGCTCTGGACTCGGTGCAGGAGCTGAACGAGGATGCCGCAGAGGCTCCTGCAGCTGAGGCACCTGCCGCTGAGGGCCAGGGCAACGACTAAGCTCTGGAATAAGTCCTAGGTAGCTAGGCTTAGCGCACTAAACGCCTGTGGGGCGGTACCGAATAATTCGGTACCGCCCCTCAGACGTTTCTATGTGTTTGCGAGGCTCTAAGTCTTGGGGAGGCTCTAGAAGCCCCCAGGAGCCTTTCTACGGCAGGTACTAGAGCGAGACGAGCACTGCATCGCCCTGCGTGACTTCGCGTGCCAGAGAGTCCGCCAGAAGCCCCGCGTAGCAGCGCTGCAGCTGCTCGGCGGCGGGGGAGAGCGCATACAGCGCCTTGAGCGGGCGATGCACCGCGGCGGGTGCATCCGCCGGGAAGGCCAAGTCAGGCGAAGCTGATGCACCAGTGGCCGCAGTGGTGCCTGCACCCAGGATGAGGTCGCGTTCCACTGGCTCATGCGCCGCACGCAACACCGCCATGACTGCGCCGCGCACCTGGCGGTCCGTGCCGTGCCAGCTCTGACCCTTGGGGGTGTACTCCGCCTCCGGCTTACCTGCCGCAACCCAGGCACACAGATCCTCCACCGGGCACAGCTGACAGGTTGGGGACTTTGCCGTGCAGACCAGCGCACCGAGCTCCATGGTCGCCGCGTTCCACAGGCAGGAGGTGGGGGTGTCGGCGGGCATGAGTGCCTCCGCCAGGCGAGTCTCGGCCGCCGTCAACGAACGCGAGGGCAACGCCTTGCCGGATACAGCGCGCGCATGCACGCGGCGGATATTCGTATCAATCACCGTGGCGCGCAGACCAAACGCGAACACGCTAATCGCCGCCGCCGTGTAGGAACCCACGCCCGGCAGCGCCAGTAGCGCATCGTAGTCGGCGGGAACCTCGCCGCCGTGCTGCTCCACAATCGCTACAGCGGCACCGTGCAGACGCTGCGCGCGGCGCGGGTAACCCAGGCGGCCCCAGGCGCGCACCGCCTCCGAGGTGGGCTCGGCGGCAAGGTCAGCGGGGGCGGGCCAGCGGCGCATCCACTCCTCCCACACGGGCAGCACGCGCTTGACGGGGGTCTGCTGTAGCATGAACTCGCTGACCATCACACCCCAGGGGGTGCACTCGTCGCGGCGCCACGGAAGGTCGCGTGCCTGGTCGAGGAACCACTGGTTGATGCGTTGGTGAAGCGCTTCAACATTAGTTCCTTCAGGGAGGTGTTGGGTAGGGGTGGATGCTTCTGTGGTCATCCGAAAAGCCTACGCCACGGGGCATATATTCCCAAAACCGCATGAACAGAGTTCACTGTGAATCTCAGGGTTAAACCCGGTATCCTTGAGGTATGTCTGAAAATGGTCCCGTTCTGCCTCCCGAAGTCTACCGCCGCCGTCGCATCGTGGCGGTTATTGCTCTGCTTGCTATTATTCTGCTGCTGGTTGCCGGCGTGACCTCCATGGTCGGCATGATTAACGGCAAGAAGGACGCCACTGTAGCCTCCACCGCGACGGCTTCCGGCGCGCCCTTCCAGAGCTTCAGTGCTCGCCCCTCCGAAACTGCTTCGGCAACCCCGTCCGCTAGTGCGACTGCCTCGGCTACCGCAACTGCCTCGGCTAGCGCATCAGTAACCCCTTCGGTGACTGCATCTGTAGCACCCACTGCAAGCGCGACCACCGCTACCCCCGTAGCAACCCCGACCACGCCCGCGCCGACTCCGAGCGTGACCACTGCGGCTGTTGTTGCGGCGTGCACCGCGAACGACCTGAAGGTGACCGTCACCCCCGCGAAGCGTACCTTCGCAGCCGGTGAGCAGGTGTCCTTCCACGTGACCTACACGAATTCCTCGAAGACCCCCTGCGCTGTGGGCGGCGAGGGTGCAAACACCGGCGTGGACCTGAACATTACTTCCGGTGCAGCTCAGGTGTACACCCGTAGCCTGTGCGCGGCGACCGCCGTTCAGAAGTCTGAGGTAGCCGCAGGTGCTGAGGGTGCAACCGACCTGGCGTGGGATCGTAAGATCAACGTCCTGGGTTGCTCCTCCGCTTCGACCGCTCAGAAGGGATCTTACTGGGCGACTGCCACGGTGAATGGTGTGACTTCGGCTCAGGTGAACTTTGTGATTCAGTAGTTCACTTCTATAGTTTTCGCCCGTGAATGGGCACGCAAAAGCCCCCGTGCTGGATATTCTCCGGCACGGGGGCTTTTTGTATAGGTCTATTGCGTGGCGCTATTTGGAGGCGCGAGGCTTGGCGAAGCGGCGCTCGCCCAGGTACCCGAGCAGGCTACCGAATGCGGTCCACTGTAGTGCCGCCAAAAGCAGGGTGGACAGGTCGGTCACCTCAAAGGAATTGGGGATGACCTTGAACCACAGTAGCGGCAGGTAAATCAGGAACAGAATGGGGGACGCCCACACGAAGAACGGGACGGGGCGCTTAGCCGACGGATACTTAGCTCGTGAGTATGACATTGTGACCTCCTTGGGGTGTCAAGGTGTGAAGGGTAACCTCCACTGTCACTACATCATAATGCAAAAGGTTCTTGTGGGGCAGGAAAAGGCCGCCGAGTAGATGTACTTCTAGATGTATTTTTCTAGGCTGCTCTCGGCCATGCGGGAGAGCTGCTCACGCACCGTGCGGGCGCGAGCCTCACCCACACCGTCCACGGCACGCAGGTCCTCAAGGGATGCCGCCATGAGAGCCTGCAGGCTGCCGAAGCGCTCCACCAGACGCTCAGAAATAGCGTTCGGGATGCTCGGAATACCGGCGAGCAGACGGAAACCGCGAGGCTGCAGGGGGAACTCCAGGTCGGGGTTCTCGCCAAAGCCGACAGTGCGGGCAATCGTGCGCAGATCCACGATAGCCATATCGTCCAGGTTCTGAAGCGCCTCAACGCCGGCGGCGATCAGCTCGTCATTCGTCTCGGGCAGATAGTCGCGCAGAATCAGATCGCTGGCGGTCATCTCGGGGGCGCGCAGCTCCTCCAGCTGCAGGGCAATCAGGCGGCCGTGCACGCCGAGCTCCAGCACGTAGTGGCTGACCTCGCGGATAATGCGGTTCACCATCTCCATACGCTGAAGGGTCATCGCCACATCCGCCAGGGACACGTTGGACTCAATCTCCAGGGCCGAGAGTGAGGAAAGCACCGAACGCAGGCGCTTCTTATAGCTTTCAAGGGTCTGAATCGCCTGGTTCGCGCGGGCCATGAGGTACTGGCTGTCCTCGACCGTGTAGCGGGTGCCGTCAACGTACACCGAAATCATAGACATCGACGCGCTCACCGAAATCACCGGGAAACCGGTCTGAATCGCGGTGCGTTCGGCGGTGCGGTGGCGGGTACCGGACTCGTTCGTGTCAATGGAGGCGTCCGGCATGAGCTGCACGCCGGCGTGCAACAGGCGGGTGGCGTCACGGTCGCAGATGATAGCGCCGTCCATCTTCGCCAGCTCGCGCAGGCGCGTTGCCGAGAACTCGGTGTCGATGTTGAAACCGCCCGAAGACAGGGAGGATACGGTGCGGTCGGATCCGAGTACGATGAGCGCGCCCGTACGGCCACGCATGATGCGTTCCAGGCCCTCGCGGAGCTCGGTGCCGGGGGCGATTCGGGCGATAGTTTTAAGCAATAGGTCACTATAATTCATCTGCACAAAAAACATTGTACCTGTAAGGGTGGTTATTGAGCCAGGTCAGGGGCGGAACGGCGGGCTAAAGTGCCTCAAAAGCGAACGGATATTCTCGATATTTATACGGGAGTGCACGAGGTGAAACTATCTGCATTTAAGGGTAAAAGTGTGTTCTGCGGTACCCCTTTTCGCCGTGACTAAACACCGCGCACCATATCGCCCCAGACCCTAAAATAGACCCATGACCGCGCGCACGAAAAACACCAAAACCGCACCCGCCTACCGCTGCACCGAATGCGGCTGGACCACCGCCAAATGGGTAGGCCGCTGCGGCGAATGCCAAACCTGGGGCACCGTCGAAGAAGCCGCCGGGGGCACCCGTGCGCGCACCCGCGCCGCATCCAGCGTGCAGAAACCCGCCCAGCCCATTGCAGAAGTCGACTCGCGCGTAGCCGCCTACATGAGCACCGGAAACCCCGAATTTGATCGCGTGCTCGGTGGTGGACTCGTACCCGGCGCGGTCATCCTCATGGCGGGCGAACCCGGCGTGGGCAAATCCACCCTGCTGCTGGATGTCGCCGCCACCTTCGCGCGCGGCACCGCCGGGATTGCGGGACAGCAGGGGGCGCAGAATATCGCACCCCAGCCGCCGCGCCCGGTCCTGTACATCACCGGCGAGGAATCCGCCGCGCAGGTCAAACTCCGCGCCGACCGCATCGGCGCCATCGCGGACACCCTCTACCTGACCAGCGAAACTGACCTCGGCACCGCCCTAGCGCATATTGAGCAGGTCAACCCCTCCCTGCTGGTCATCGACTCGGTGCAGACCCTCGCCTCCGCGGAAGTTGAGGGTAGCGCCGGCGGTGTGACCCAGGTGCGTGAGGTTGCCGCCTCCGTGATTGCCGCGGCTAAGGAACGCAATATGTGCACCCTGCTCGTGGGTCACGTGACTAAGGAAGGCACCATCGCGGGCCCGCGCCTGCTTGAGCACCTGGTGGACGTGGTCTGCCAGTTCGAGGGCGATAAGCACTCGAATATCCGCATGCTACGCGCGATTAAGAACCGCTTCGGACCCACCGACGAGGTGGGCTGCTTCGACATGCACGAGGACGGCATCGCACCGGTGCTGGACCCCTCCGGCATGTTCGTCTCCAGTACCCCGCACCCGGTGGCGGGCACCTGCGTGACCGTCACGATGGAGGGCCGCCGACCCCTGCTCGCGGAGGTACAGGCGCTACTGGATCAGGCGGTGGCACCCGCCCCGCGCCGTACCGTTTCGGGCCTGGATTCGGCGCGTATTCAGATGCTGCTGGCGGTGCTGCAGCGCCGCGCCGGGCTGAACGTGGGCAAGCTCGACTGCTATGTATCCACGGTGGGCGGCGCAAAAATTGCCGAGCCCGCCGCCGACCTGGCGTGCGTCATGGCGCTTGCCTCGGCGGCGCAAAATAAGCCGCTACCGCGCAAACTCGCAGTCTTCGGCGAGGTGGGCCTGGCGGGTGAAGTGCGCGCCGTGCCGGGCATCCGCCAGCGCATTGCGGAGGTGGGCCGCCTGGGCTTCACGCACGTGCTGGTGCCCGCCTCCCCGACCGGCGTGGGGGACGTGCCCGAGGGCGTGACCGTGCGTGAGGTAACCACCCTGGGCGAGGCGCTCGCGCTGCTCTTCCCACAGAAGTAACCGCCCGCGCATCAACAGCATAGAGATAGCGGAGGAGGGGGCTCCCGGCTGGCGTGAATACCGGCCGGGAGCCCCCTCCGTTGCGTCTTGATGGGTTGCCGCTGACCCCGCTAGAAACCCTCCAGAAACCCGCTAGGAGGAGCGGCTCTCCTCCTCGTTCTCGTGCAACATGATGTTGATCGAGCGGGTGTTGAGCTTGTTCGTGTGGTGGGTGTTCACCGCGCTATCGGTCACGTCATCAACCACCGTGGAGTCGTCCATGTCAGCGTCAACAATCGGGATTGCCGAGGTACGCGGTGCATGTTTGGTGACCGCCTCACCCAGGGGCACCAGAACCGCCACGGCGTCCTTGTGGGACATACCGGTTGCCTCCATAAAGTCCACCACAATCAGGCGGAGCATCAGCACGAGCGACTCGCCCTCAAAGGTTGCCACACCCATCGTGCGCGGCTCGAGGGTGCCGGCAAGCTTAATCATGCGCTCGCGTGCCTCCATCATGTAGTGCTCGCGTTCGCCCTCCGTCGGGGCAGACATGCCCAAGCCGAGGCTCTGTGCCGCCACCGACAGCTCGGTCAGCGCGTCACTGAGCGAGAGCTGCGCGGCAGTGCGTAGCTGCACGTGGTGAATCGTGGACGCCATGCGGCGGTTGAGCACACGGTCGTTACGGATTGCCAAATCTACCGCGGCGAGGGTCTTTGCCATGCGCGCCAGCTCGCCCTTGCTCTTGCGGCTGTTCCAGGACAGCTCATTCATACCCTGCGCGGTGATCAGGTCGCCTCGGCACGCATCATACAGCGGTTGCAGGGCGCGTGCATCAAGCAGGCTCTGGTACGCCTTGTTGTAGTCGTAGTAGCGGATTGCTTCGGAGGAATGCTGGAAAACCTTCGCGAACGCATCCATGAGAGCCTGCGCGCGGGCACGCGGGTTCTTACGCGGGTCGCGTGGCATCAGGTACATGGTGAGGAACGCAAAGGCGCCACCAACGATACCGTCGAAACTGCGGGTGAACGCATCGTCAGGTACGGGCAGTAGCAACGTGAAACAGGCCTGGAAGCTGAGCTGAATCGTAAAAATAATGCCCTTATCAATAAATCGGGCAATAATCACGGTCAAGAAAAGCACCACTGCCGCCTGCCAGGTGCCGTGACCGAGCAGAATCAGCAGAAGGTCGCCAATGAGAATGCCGAGGGTCACGCCGAAGGAGACCTCAAGGATTCGGCGGGAATGCTTAGCGCCGCTTACATAGCCGAGGGATACGAGGGCAGCGACCGGCGCGAAAATGGGCTCTTGGTGGCCCAGGATGTGCTCAGCGAAAAGCCAAGCGCCCATAGACGCCGCAACAATCTGCACAGACTGAAAGAAGTCAGCTCGGACTCGGTGAATACCCTCATGAATGAACTGCCGGGTGTTCTGTTCAGTAGTGCGTAGAATCTCTGCGAAGCGTGCCATGAGCACCATCATACCGGCGCGTGTGCGGTGCACAAGAGGCTAGGGCAGTGTTGGGGGTAAGTGTGAGAGACCCCGCGCCCCGGCCCCCGCATAGCACTCTGGCTTGGGTGGTTTTTCGCGCGGAAACTTTAGCTCAAGGGCTCAGCCGCGAATCTAGCCGCGGAGGCGCCGCGCTACCTTCGCCAGCAGACCCTGCCGGGCGGGGTGCGTCTCGGCGGGTGATTCAGAATCAGCATCAACGGTGACGGGGCGCATCTGTTCTGCACCGTGTGCCCCGTGAATACCGTGCGCGCTGTACCCGCCGCCGATTGCGCGGGCACGTTCGAGCTGCCGACGGTGCTCGGCATCCCAGGAGTGCGCCCGGTCAGACATTGCCCACTCGAAACCCGCGGTGAGGGAGGTTTCGGTAAAAAGATCGCGGGCGGCGCGGACGGTCGCACCCAGCGGCTCGGGGAGAGCCGGGGTTTGCTCTGAGGCAGGGAAGGGTGCGGGGGCCGTACATTTCCCAGAGCCAAGAATCTGTGCGAGCAGGTAGGCACGCTCGGCTCGCAGAGCCTCCAGCAGCTCGGTGCGGCGTGCATCCGATGCCACTGCCGCGTGCCGCAGGGCGGCGGCAACCATCAGCTCGGGAACGCCACCGGCGAGCATGCCCAGCGGCAGGGTGAACTCGCCCAGCCCGTACTGACGCAGGGCACCGCCCACGCGCATCTGCGTGAAGGCGTCCGGCACGAGGGCGAGCACGGGAATACCCGCCGCGGCAGAGAACACCGCCGGGTGGTAGCGGCTGGTCAGCGTGAACGCCGCGCCACGGTGCACGGTGACGCTCTGGTCGGCGTGCAGAATCGGTAGCAGGGTCGCCGGGGTGGAGGGACTGAGCTGCTCGGCGATGCGCTGGTGCGCCTGAATATCGCCGTTGGTCGGGTCCTGCGGGTCACCGTAGTGGCTCAGGAACACGGGGGCGTAGCCGTGCTCGCGCCACATGCTATCGAGCAGGCATGCGATCTGCTGCGCCTGCTGTTCGGTGCACTCGTTGACGGTCACGCACACGTAGCGTTCGGGCAGCTCATCCAGTGCCTGACCTGCGGAAACGCCTTCCGCATAGTGCAGGGTGCATGCCGGGGAGTCCACCAGGTAGTCGGTGGCGTCGTCCACGCTCAGGCGCGCATCAATACCCCGCTCACGGCACCAGGCAAGGGAAGAATGTTCGCGCACCGTCACCGAACGGGCGGTGCGCAGCATACGCTCCAGAACCTGCGCGTCCTCGGGGCTGAGCACCGGGCCCAGGGACTGGCCGGTCACGTACACGGGCACGCCCGCATGCTCGGCGGCACGCACTGCGGCGGCGCGTTCGTAGAGCAGCCAGCCGTAGCGGGAATTGAGGTTGCCGCCGCCGGAGACCACGACCGCGTCCATGGCAGCGATAGCGTCCGCGAATTCCACCATGCGCTCAACGGTCTGCGCCAGGGGATGTAACACCTCCGGCAGCGCCTGCACCTGCGGCAGAGCTACCAGCTCAGAGGTGGAGGGGCGCTCTCGGTCGGCGTGCAGCTGCGTCAGGACGCACTCGAGCGCCGCGAGGGTCAGCTCGCGTTCAGCCGGCGCCCAGGGGAAGAGGAAAAACGGCAGGTACTCGTAGGGCGCGCCCGCCTCATGCTGTGCCGCCTCATGATTCACCGCTGCGCCAATATAGCGCGCCGAATGGCCCACATCGCGGGTCATGAGGGTGACCGCCGCGCCGCCTTCGGAAAGCGCTGCCGCGCTCGCGATGGTCATGGCTTCGTCGCCCACGTGGTAGGTGTGCTGGCCGATATCGCCAATGACGAGCACGCGCGGTGCTTCAGTAACGGGCAGTGCTGTAGAAGAATGATTGTTCTCTGTCATGGCTATGCGCCCTTCTGATTTGCCGAACCAGCCTCAGCCGACTCAACCTCAGTACCGCGACGAATCAGGGAACGCTTCGCCAAGGAACGCAGCGCGCGGCCCGGTGTGCGCAGATGCTTGAGAACCCGCAGACGCTCCTCAATAGCCTGCTGGCGGTTCTCAATAGCCTGCTGACGGGCCTCGATACGTTCCAGGCGGCTCTCAATAGAGCGCAGAATATCTAGGGATTCGCGGGTCAGATCGTGCCCGTCAATCACGCGACGCTCCAGGTCAGCCGCCAAATGCGCCTGATACAGGTACGCACCGGGTCGGGCACCCGCCTGCAGATCCTCGCGGATAGCGCGGGCACGCACCAGCGAATCGAAGCGGGCATGATCAGCCTGGCGCTTCACGCTATTCGCCTCGGAGCCCTCCGCGTCGGGGCGTAGCGACCAGTACGCCAGCGGCTCATCCACCAGCAGAATATTGGTGACCGCGGCGGCACGCATGTTGAACTCCCAGTCGCCGACCACCGGCAGGGACTCGTCATAAAAACCAACCAGCTCGTGCAAGCTGCGGCGGTAGAGAATACCGATCGGCACGGCACGGTTTGTGCGGAAGAGGAACTGCAAACCTACGCTGGGTAGGCCGTCGTGGAAAATACGTTCCTCGTACACCTCGAACTCGCCGTCGGCGTTTTCGCGTTCGTACCGCTCCACAATGCGGGTGGTGCACATGAGTGCGCCGTTCTCTTCGAGCGCCGCGACGGTGCGTTCCAGGAACTCGGGTGCCCATAGGTCGTCGTCATCGTGAATCGCCACGTATTCGGAGGTGGTCGCCGCCAAACCGGCGTTGGATGCCGCCTCCATGTTGCCGCCGGCGGTGGTCAGTAGCTGCACGCGACCGGAACCCAGCGGGGAAGCTTCAATGACGGCGCGGGTTGCCTGCTCGTCGCCACCGTCGTTGATTACGCATACCGTGTAGTCGGTGAAGGTTTGCTGCGCAATGTTCTCCAGGGTGCGGCTCAAGAAGCGGGGGCGGTCCTTTGTACGGACCAGAATAGCTACGGTAGGAGAAGACATAACCACAATCAGTCGAGGGTGAGTGGGCGCGTGCCAGCCCAAGAACTCAACCATTATGAGGGTGTGCACCGTTCAGACTCAACCCGCCGCCCGGCTATCCCGCGGCAGTGAGCATGCAGGGGCATGCACCGCCCCTAAAATCTAGTGGATGGACTGTAGAGCCACCATCGCCAGCACTCCGAGCACAAAGCACGCCGGGATGGTCACCAGCCACACCAGAAGAATCTGCAGAACGATTCTGGACTTCAACGCATTAAAACGCTGGTTTACGCCCGCGCCGAGCGCCGATGCAGTTGCCAGGTGCGATGAGGAGAACGGCACTTGCAGTAGGAAGTAGCCGAGCACCTGCACCACAGCGGTGGTACCCTGGGCGACTGCGCCGCGGAACGGGTCCAGCCGCACCATTTTGTAGGCGAAGGTGTAGCCGATGCGGCGGCCACCAGTCAGCGTGCCCGCACCTAGGCTGAGGGCAATGATGAGGGTGCCCAGCAGCATCCCGCCTCGGGTGAGGGATTGAAGCAAATCCGGGTCTATGATGCGTTCGCTCAGCAGCGCCCACAGCAACAGGTACAGGTAGCCGGTCTGCAGGCCGTGCAACAGCGAAATCGCGGAGGCAGACACCGCCAGCACCTCGCGGGCGTGCTGATTCACCAGGCGCGGGTTATGCCCCACCACGAGGCGGTAGAACGGCACCACCATCAGCCAGGACAGCAGAAAAATGAGCGGCGGTAGGTAGAAGAGCGGCAGCAGGGTCGCCCCAAAAATATGCGGCAGGAAGGCGAGCGAACCGAAGCCTTCAGCGGCGCTGTCGATCCTTGTTTGGGTCCACCAGCTCACGCCGGCAAGGGCACCCACCAGCGCGTGGGTCGAGGAAGACGGAATCCTCGAAACCCAGGTGAGCACACCCCAAATAGCGCAGACCAGTAGTGCCGCAACAATGCCGTTCAGGCCGGTGGTACCCTCCGGGGCACTCACCCACGAGGCGGAATACTCACCGAGCAGCAGGAACGCACCGACCACACCAAGCACGTTGAAGAGCGCGGCAAGGTACAGGGCGGAGCGCTCGCCGAGGGCGCGGGTACGCACCGGAACAGCGACGGCGTTTGAGGCGTCGTGCACACCGGTCACGTAGACCGCGGCAATGAAGGCGCAACAGGCTAGAAGACCCAGGAGCATTAGGATTCCTGAACGATAATGCGGCCGATCTCGGCGGACACATCACGCATGGCGTTGGAGGCAGCGGTCAGCTGCGCCAGGAAGGTGGCGTAGCGGCGGTACCGTTCGGGGGTGTAGCGTTCGGCAATGTATGCGTCGTATTCTTCGGCGGTGCGCAGCGCCTGGCGGGAGATGCGCAGCATGTCCATCCAGTAGTTGTCGAGGCCGCGAATATCGGCAAGCTTGGGGATGACGGCGGCGGTCAGCACCGCCTGACGCTGAATGATGTCCAGGATCGAGGTGATGTGCGTGGCGAAGCCATCAATGCTGTGCAGGGACAGCACGTGCGCGGCGCTGGTGAGTTTCTCAACGGCGTTGGTGAGCTTGCGTGCCAGCGTGTACAGGTCTTCACGCGGAATCGGCGGGGAGAAGGAGCTGCGCACCTCGGTGAGGGTGCGGAACAGCAGGTTCGTGGAGTCCGCCTCATGGGTGAGCATGCGTTCGAAGAGTTCGGGGTACTCCGCAACGGGGGAGCCGACCATTTCTGAGAGCAATGCCGCCGCCTCACCGACCTGCGCTGAAATTTCAGCGAGGGAGGCGAGGGATTCGTTTGCGTGGGGGAAAAGTCGGTGCAGCATAGTTCCCAGTCTAACCAGTATTGGGTGGTGCGGGTGCGCATAGCCCGCGCGTATCTCATGAGCGCTCGACCCGCAAACGTCACTGCAACGACCAGTAAATGTTATAGCGCCGACCTGTTCGCGGTTGCCCGTGAGGGTTTTAAACAAAAAACGGTGGGGGTCGATTTCTCGACCCCCACCGGAACGTTTAGGGATGTCGGGTTGGGAGCGCCTCTCGGCGGAAGGCCGCTCGAAGCGGCTAAAGATTTGGAGCCCGGGGCTACCTATTAGCAACCCGACATCTTGTAATTATTATCCACCCGCACCCGGCGCAGAGTCAATTAGAAACAGGCTTTTCACGCCTTTGCGACCCAATGTGGAACCTGTGCCAATTCGCGGCACGAACCCGCATTTTTAGGCGCCCAAACGTTGCAGAAGACTAGAATGCTTCGAGGTTGGTCTGCGATTTTTCCTGCGCAGAATCACTCTCCGAACCCCCGTTAGCCTGCTGACTAGCCTCAGCGGCGCGCAGCTGGGCGGCGACCGCCTCCAAATCGTGCGCAATCTGCTCCATCTGCTGAGCCTGACGCGGCAGACGAGCACGACGCTCCACCGCCTCACGCTTCACCTCATGGCTACCCGGAACCGCACCATCCTGCCCGGCAGAGCGCGCATAATCGGTGCGAATACCCAGCGCCACCACGTGCGCAAACGCCGCGCAACGTTCCATCGCAATGTCCATATCGCCGGTGTACAGGCCCGTCAGAATCTCATCAATTGTGCGGACCACCTCGTCGGCACTCGGCGGGTCGGGAACACCCGCCACCACGTGCGAACGGTAATCCTCCGCCATGCCCAGCTCAAAAGCGCGGCTCACCCCGCGTGGCGAACGATGCACCACGTCCCGCAGCCAGTACATGCGCCACAGCGCACCCGGCAGGGAGTGGGCGCTCGCGTGCGACCAGAGTTCGGCGAGCATCTCAATACCGTAGTCGTCGGTGAAGCTGACGAGCCGCTCGGTCATCTGCTCGTCGGTGCCGCGTCCGCGCATCAGCAGGATGCGTGCGGAGGCGTGCGCCGCCTCTTCGCGTGCGGCGGGGTCCATGCCGCCTTCGTGGCGTTCAAATTTCTCGGCGGAGTAGAGGACGGGGCGGTGGTGGGTGCGGTGTCGGCTGCGCCAGGAGGCGCCGGTTGATGATGCGGGTGTAGACATAGGATTTCCCAGTGTACCGTTCATTGGCTGGGGGCCGGTAGTGTATAGTATTTCTATCTGCACACTTTCAGTTTTGTGTGGATAGGAGCGCCTTTAGCTCAGTCGGTAGAGCTACGGACTTTTAATCCGCAGGTCGTGGGTTCGAGCCCCACAGGGCGCACTAGCCGACCCGTCGCCTCCCGCTTTGCGGGGGTCGGCGGGTTTTTGCGTCTTCACCCTCGTGTGCGGGGTTTTACCCCCGTGTTGATTCCGTGTGGTGGGGCGTGTCCTGCCGGGTTGGCCTGGCAGTTTTTGATTTGTGTACGTTGACCCGAAAAGATGAGGAAACCCGTGAGCGTCACCATTAAGAACCCTGAAGAAATCACGATTCTTGCCACTGGCGGCACGATCGATAAGTTCTATTCGGTGGCGGGCACCATGGATATTGGTGAGCCTGCCGCTAAGGACCTGCTGGACCGCGTCATCACTGACGTGCGCTTCGATATTCGTCCGCTGATTGGCAAGGACAGCCTGGACATGACCGATGAGGATCGTGCCGAGCTGACCGAGGCGCTGAACGCTGTCACTAACGACCAGGTGCTCATCACTCACGGTACCGACACCATGCCGGAGACTGCCCGTTACCTGGTGGAGCACGCCGACCTGGGCAATAAGGTCGTGGTGCTGACCGGTGCGATGCAGCCCGCCGTGATGGCTCGTTCGGATGCAGGCTTCAACCTGGGTGCCGCTATTGCCGCCCTGAATCTGCTGGAGCCGGGTGTGTACATCAGCATGAGCGGTCGTATTTTCCCTGCTGAGAGCGTGCGTAAGGACCGTTCGCGCGGCATTTTTGAGGGCTAGGATGGCTGATTCCGCTCGTATGCGGCGGGGTGAACCGGTTTCTGCCGCTGAGCTTGCGCCGGTTGAGGGCTCCTCGGATCTTGTGCCGCAGGAGCATATGTCGCAGGCGCAGCTTATGCAGCTGCAGGCTATGGATGAGCTGGAGCAGCAGGCTGATGAGTTCTGGAATGTCACCAGTGATTACCCGCTGCCGGCTAAGAACCTGTACCTGGTGCGTGTGCTGCTGCTGGTCGTACCCTCGCTGATTACTGTTTATTACTTCATTCGCGTCACGCTTTTCCCGATTGGTGCGGTGCCGCTGGTCTATCTGGTGATGCATATGTGGGTTGCCATGATTTACCGGGCGAACCGTTCGGTGAAGTTGGTGTTGCTGGCGAATGCGGCGTCCGGGGTCGCGGCGGCGATTATGACGGCGTTCTTTGCCTATGCGCTTGTGACGGTGCAGGGTCCGCAGACGCTGCTGGACCGTGTGGGCGTGTTCTACACGGTGAGCTTGCTGACGGTCATGGCGTCGTTCGCGTTGGAGGTTCTGTTCTCGCTGTTCTATAGTTTGGCGGTTCGTAGGAGCTTGCGTCTGACGCAGAAGAAGCAAGAGGAAGAACAGCGGAACGCAGAACAGCAGCATGCAGAGGACCCGAACGCGGAGGCTTCGCAGGTAGCGGAGTAGGGCTAACGCGCCCCGGCGGGCGGGGATTCTACCCCGCGTATCCGCGCCTCCGACGGGGTGATAACGAGGCGATAAGCGGCGGTGTGACACGCTCCCCGCGACGCCCAGCTACTGCTCAGATTCCCTTAAAGTACGCGTGATACGGTAGAGACAGAAACACGACCCGCACCTGCCAGGAGGCCACTCATGGGCGCTACACACCTGAACACAGATGCCGCTTCATCCGCAGAACACCCGGATGAAGATATCAGTATGCAGACCCGCTTTCAGGCGCCTATCCGTCACGTGACTCCTGCTACGCCGGAGGTATCCGTTCCGCTGAACGCGCCGCCTGTGGTGACTGGCTCGCATCCGGTTATTTCGGCGACTTCTACCGTCATCATTCAGGATGGTACGAACCCTCCGATTGTGGTGCGTACGCATCCGACGGGTCCTCTACCGCCGTTCCCGGGGCAGGGTCAGTTGCCCGCTTTTCTGCGCACCTACACCGCTGACGAGGTGAAGGAGCGCAAGCAGAAGCTCAAGAAGAACCTGCTGGTCCGCGCGGTTATTCTGTGTATTTTGACCCTGGTTGAAGGCCTCATTATCTCTCAGTACACGCAGCCGTTGGCGATTTGCTTTGGGTTTGTTGCGGCGCTTTACTTGGTGGTTCAGATGTGGCCGCTGATGCGCCCTCCGCGTGATTCGGCGGACGCCTCCGTGTATAGCGTTTGGGCTATCTGCTCCCTGATTGGGTTTGTTGCGGTGGGGCTGGTGCTTTCACCGATTACGTTCCTGCTGCTGATGCTCGACTGGGCTGGGGTTTCGATGGGGCTTGACCCCCTGCTGATACTTGTTGTCTTGGGCTTGGTCTGGTTGAGCGAGGTCGGTTTATCGTTGCTGACCATTTACCGCTTCAACAACTTGCGAATTGCGATGGCGAACCGGGCAGATTCTCCGTTGCTACCTGAAAGTATTTCTGCGACGGTTGACCCGTCCACTTCTGCCTAAAGTTTTGAGGCGGCGCGGTAGACGAACGCCGCGCCGCCGCCCACACTCACATCACACACTCGCTCATACGTTTTCCGCACACTATCAGCCGATATCCGAAAGATTCAGCTATGTCCGCCGTCGAGTCCTCTCCGCCATCCGCTCCGAACACCACGCATCCTACGAAGCCCGCCACCCCCACTCTCGTGTCTGTGGCGGGTTGGGTTCTGCTCGTTATTGCTGTGGGCTGGCTGGCGCTGATTGCGTACACCGGCATCTCCTATGCGACTACCCATTTGTCGCATTTTTCGACCTGGCGCGCCCAGTCGCTGGTGGATGCGCAGGCGTACTATCCGGTGCTTTTCCTGATGGTCAGCGCGTTCGGTAACGTGACCCTGCACGGCTTCTGCACGGTGGCTTATCTGCGTGGTTACCGGTGGGCGGCGTTGGTGCTGTCGGTGGCGTTAGCGTTGGGCGTTTTGGCTTCTTTGCTGATTATGCTGACTGTGGCGGCTCTTCTGGGCACGTTGAATGGTGCGCCGAGCCAGGATGTTGAGCTGCTGCTCAGTAGCGCTTCGCCACTGTACACGCCGGTGTATATTGCGGGTCCGTACATGCTGGTGTGTGTTGTGGCGTTGGCGTTGGTGTGGTCGCGTCAGTCGCGTTCTTATATGGAGGCACGCCGTGATTGGCGTGTGCGCCGCAGCGAGGATTACCTGATTTAGCCTCATTTCTTGCCGCGGGCACTGGGAGACACGGGTCTGCGGCTCACCGATAATTTTATTCACCCAACCACAGTTAGGATGACTTGTGCACCCTACTTCCGAACCTGCGCACGAATCCTCATCGCAGATTAGCCCCGGCGCCGCCAAGCGCACATATGATGAGCGGGCGGCGTTTGAAGAGGCGAAAAGAAACCTTGGCATAGTTGGCGATAAGGAGCAGGAATTTAACCGGGGACTGGCGATTCTTGGTAAAGCCTATTCCATCGGTATAACGCTCATCCTGGTGTATTTCCTCCTGGATGCGTACCAGATTCTTGTTACTGCGGGTCGTAGTTTGAACATTGGCTCGTTCCTTAGTTATGCCCTGCCGAAGGTTCTTCCTGACGCCGTCATTGTGGTGCCGGTCCTCTGGATTGTTCTGGGGTGGGTCAAAGACGGGTACATTAATCCGCGCCGCCTGACGATGCTGTACCTGCTGCTGTGCTGTGTGAGCGGTGTGCTCTCTTTCGCGGGTGTTTTTGGTATGTCTCAGGTGCTTTTCCCTGCGTTTACTGCTCTGGATCCGGCTTCGCATCCTGCTGCCGCTTCGTCTATCGTGACGCAGGTTCTGGTTGCGGTCATTATGGCGGGTAGCGCTGTTCTCCTGTTTCTGCTGACTCGCCCGGCTGTGGGCACGGTTCCGAGCTTTGCGGTGATTCGGAAACAGATGAGGGCTATCGAGGAAAGCACCTCGGGTGCTGAGGACGAAGAAGAGCTGACTCGCGAGGATGTTCTTCGTCAGCTTGAGAAGGAAGAAGGCCCGGTCAAGGACTCTACCGAGCAGCTGTTGCGTGAGCTTTCTGCCGATTATGCGCTCTCGAATGATCCGGTGGAGAAGAACCGCCTGCTGGATGAGATACAGCAGGTTCAGCGCGCCCAGAAAGCGGGTGTAAAGCCCAATCTTGGCGGCGCCTCCGCTGGTGAGGCGGGTAAGCTCCACGAGCAAGCACACAGGGGCGAGAAGGCTACTGCTGGCTCTGCCGCGCCTGCCGCGCCTAAGGTGGTGCTCCCGCCGCACCCGAAGGCGCTACGCGGCGTCATGTGGTGCGCTACAGCGATTATTATTCTGTCCGCAATCCAACGTATCTATGTATCTATCCATAACGAGGTGCCAGACCGCGTTATGGAAAATATGCCGGGCATCATCATTTCAGGCATATTTGCTACCTTCATCTTCTCTCTCATACCCATTTTTGTCCTCCGCCGATTGTGGAAGGGCCGTAGATGGGCGTACTTCCTCACCCTCTTCGGTAGCGCTTTTATAGTTTTTGTTGGGGCGCTACATTTGCAATCTTTCATCTCGGCTGATTATTTCTCCAGACTGGCGGATGAATCGTTAACGTCACGACCCAGAGACTACGTAGTTTCCATCGTGGTGAGTGACATTATGGGAGCTTTTCTCACGGCTTTCTATCTGGTGATTGTTGTGCTGCTTATCAGCCGTTCCACCAGGTCGTATGTGGCTGCTGCGCGATTGGCGCGCTTGAACGCACGCGAACAGGTGAACGCTGGTGACGGTTGGATTGTTGTGCATCAGGACGCAGAAACGCGTGCTCACCTAGAAGAAGAGCAGACGCGTTGGGAAGAGAAGGAAGCTAACCGACGGGCTGAAGAAGCGGCCGCGCAGCAGTACAAGATGACCCGCCGCACGGATGCGCGGAAGAACTCCCGTAGCGAACAGCGCGGCTATAAGGATACTTCCGTGTACACCGAGGAAGGCTACCGCCTCAACTAGGGTGTGCTGCCCCTCCTCATGGGGAGACTCTTCTGCACCCGCCCTGCGCTACAGCGTGCGGGGCGGGGAGCGAAGAGAAGAAAGGAACAATGATGTCAGAACGCACCCCAAAGCAGCCGTTGAACGATCCGGAGTACACGGTTCCCGAGTACAGCGTGCTGTTGCCCTCCGACGAGGCTGAAAATAGCACGGTGGAGAGTAGTGCGGCAGAGGACAACGCACCCGGCGACAGCGCCCCCGAGCACGCCACTACCGGCTATCGGGAGGCGACCGCCGACTACACCGCGACTGTCTCCGCCGAGCAGGTAATTCCGAAGCGCCCGCAGGCTATGCGCAGCGTCATATGGTGTGCAACCGCCATGATTGCGTTGGGGACCCTTAGCAATTTTCTAAGGGTCATGCTCCCATGGCAGTCGTATATCGATTTTGAGATGGTGGTGAGAACTCTCTTCTCTATGCTGGCGTTTACCCTCTTCGCCTCCATCATCCCGATTTTTATCCTCTGGAAAGTCTGGGATGGCCGTGAGTGGGCGCGCATTCTTACCATCATCGGCAATGCTTTTGCAGCGGCTAACGGTGTGTTTATTTTTGCGAATAGTTTCACGGACTCAAGGTATTCCTCCAGGGCGATAGGCGGGTCTTCGTCTTCAGCCTCTTACCTGGTAGATACCGTTAGCGGCACTCTTATGATTGTCCTTCATATCCTCATGATTGTGCTGCTGACTCGTGCTCCTATTAGGACGTACACACAAGTTGTTAGCGGAGCACGTGCGCTAGAACGCCAGCAGATGATGTCTGAGACGAGACAGGCTGCCGGTCAGGTGCCGGCGGAACTTCGAGAGCTTTTCGCTGATGATGAGGACGGCGAACGCACCTCATCAGGGGAGAACACCCCTCGACCCCCGCACCGTAGCGCGGGATGGGGAACATAGAAAGGAACAATGATGTCAGAATATGGATCTCCGGGGCTAGCCCCGCACTATCAGCAGAACCAGCCGTATCAGCCGCATTCTAACGGCCGCCCCGCTGCTCTGATATGGGTAACGGTGCTTACCGCGCTAGTTATTCTGATTGGGGCAACCCAGTCTACTGTGAGTGCTTTGGAATCGAACCACACCTCCATGAATTCAGAGGCGCTGGTGCAAGTAACGATCCCTGCGCTGGTCAAAATTATCCTGATGGATGCGGTGACCCTCATTGCCCTGTTGTTCCTCTGGCTGAGGCGTAATTGGGCGCGTATCGTCAGTATTATTTTGAGTGTTCTCGGTGCGCTGGGCGGTCTTTTTTCTATTTTTGGTTCCGTCATACTCTTCAACTCTGTTGATGTGCAGGCGCTGAGCGGCGCCGAGCTGGCGCACTTCATCTTTGTTCTTGCGTTGGTAAATCTGCCTACTGTCTGCCATGCGGTGATAGCGGTATTGCTGTTCACTCCAGGTATGCGCCGATACACGTACGCGGCTGGCTCATACTAAAGGCCTGTTGACGTGAGAAGGCGGTGATAGAGCCCGATGCGTGAGCATCAAACAGAGCTTGGGGGCGGTAAATTTCTGTGCCTCTTCTGCTGGGCTTGAGAGAATGCGAAAGGGTGGGGATACCAGACGGTATCTCCACCCTTTTGCGTTAAATATCGAAATCTTTTAGCTGGTAAAACCCTTTGAGTTACCTAAAAGGTTCCAGGCTTCGTATAAAAACGTTACTAGGCTCGAAGAGCTTACCCTATACTGAAAAAGTATTATTCTCTCAGCTAACTACATCAAATAACTCTTTTAGGTACGTTTAAGACAAATCTACCTATACGAGCACAACAATCACCGACTGACGCACCACAGTGCGAGCATACGAGAGAAAGAACAATGATGTTTAACAATACTTCCGGTGCCTCCGCGGGCACGCTGGCACCGCAGGCAGCTCAACCTAACGCCGCAGCAGCGAACTTTCCGGCACCGAACTTCGCGGCACCCGCCGCAACGGCATCCAATCTTCCGGTTCCTGCAGATGCCCGCCCCGTGTATGGTGTTCCGGGTGTCCAGCGCGCTATCAATCTTCCCCCGCGCCCTATTGCTATTTGGATGGTAAGCATTTGCGTGGTCTTGCTTCTGGCTACGTACCCCTTGCAGCCTCTTGTGGGTCTAGAGTTTATGTTTGCGTATGTACTGGCAGGCGCAACCATGGGGCTTACGATGATTCTCCCTATTGTGCTTGGAGTAGTCTCTGCCTGGTACCTCAATGAGGGTTATGAGTGGGCGCGAGTGGTGATTATTATCGAGGGCGCACTGCGTATGCTTCTGGATATTTTGGTTGTAGCTGGCTCTTCCCGATTCTTCCTGAGCAATGACTATAATTCGCAAGCGTTCAGGTTTATGTTTTTTGGTCCGTTTATGACCCTTGAGGGTATGTATGTGAAGCTCGCCTTTGATTTCATCATCCGTATCTTCTTTATTGTTCTTCTCTGCCAGCCGCAGGTGGGGCGGTATATCCATATACGTGGAGACCTGCGACGTATGGGCGTGCGTTAAACATAACTAACCGGGGCGCAACCCCGCCCGCCTCTTGAGGCAGGTTTCGCATGAGCCTGCCAAGTTTGAACAATCACCTGAACAATCACCGGCTTACGCATCAGTGTGGGGCACATACAAGAAAGAACAACGATGTTAAACAACGCTCCCAACTCTTCGGCTACTGGCCCGGCATCTCAGCCTAACGCCGCAGCACCGAACTTTCCGGTTCCGGGCGCACCCGCTCCTTCATACAGCATGCCGGGCCCCTACGGAGCCGTTTACGTCCCTTCGCAGCCTGTCGCTCTGCGTGCGGCGATGGGGTGCGCAATCGCCGTGATGGTATTGGCCGCCCTATCATCCCTATACATGATGAGCTGGCGTGGTGTGGAGTTCTCTGATCTTTCATGGATTGGCTTTACCGCTATCGGCGGGCTCGTCATCTGGCAGCTCTGGCAAGGAGCCCGCTGGGCGCACATACTGGTCATCGTTGACTGTGCGCTATACCTCACCCTTAACCTAACGGGCTTGCTGTTGCTCCCCGTTTTGAGTCAGGCTGGTGTGCCCGTCCTAGAAGTGGTTGGGCTAGCAGGCGCATACCACTATGGAGATCCTAATGTCTTCTTTGTGCTGCTTATAGGCAGGACCGCACTTGATGTTGTCTTGCATATTGCCATCATTATTCTTCTGGCTCAACCGCAGGTATTGCAGTACTTCAAAGCTCACGAGGACCTTCGAAGCATGGGCGTAAAGTAACCTCGCGGAGGTGTAGCTGGCTTCCGGGGCATCACCTCCACCGGGTTTGAGAGAACGCAAAAAGGTGGGGATACCAGACGGTATCCCCACCTTTTCTCATCCCCGGCTCAGGAGCCGAGAAGGACTCACGTATTACTCAGCAGATTCCTGCTTCGCCTTCGAACGGCCACGCAGGTACTCGATAATAACCGGCACCACAGAAACCGCCACAATAATCACAGCAATGTACTCAATGTTGTTGTGCACGAACGGGATACCGCCCAGCAGCACACCCGCCAGACCAATCAAACCAATCCACGCAACCGCACCGACGATATTCCACAGGTGGAACTTCTTACGGTCGTACGAAGAAATACCAGCCGCAAGAGACACAAAAGTACGAACAATCGGCACGAAACGACCCAGAACCAGAGCCAAACTACCGCGCTTCTGGAAGAACTCCTCAGTAGTGTGCAGATTCTTGGTGCTCAGAATCTTCGCGTCATCCTTGAAGATCTTACGGCCGTAACGGGCACCAATCTGGTAGCCAACCTCAGCGCCAGCAATAGCAACCAGCACCAGGACCGGGAACGCAACCCACAGGGACAGGCCCATCTGCTCATGTAGCATACCCAGAGCAAAAATCAGGGAGTCACCCGGAAGAACCGGGAAAAGAACACCGGACTCAATAAATACGATAATTGCCGAAACAACCAGAACCCAGGGGCCGGTATCGAGCAGGAACTGCTCAAGGTCGAGGCCCAAGAGCGCAACCGGAAGATGCGCCAAAGCGGTGGCAAGAAAAGTCATGAAAAATCCTGAACTGTGAGTGGACCGCACGCACGGATCGGCGGCGGAGTAACACCAGCATAGAAAGCGTACCTATGGTGAACATTGTGCAAAACTATGCGGAGGCTGTGTATTACTGGCACAATTCTACCGGCATTTACGCCGGATGCACGGGTGAGCGAGGCGTAAATCTCCCCACCATCGCGGCTAAACAGCCGGAGGTGATGCGGCGCTCGCGTGCCTCCCCAAGAAATGACCATCCGCAGAGCCGGAGGATACGGGGTGTGACATGATGGAAAGAGAGCACGGCGCGTCGCGGCGTAGCGATTGCCCCAACCACCCACCGTTGGAGAGAACCATGAACCCCGAACAGCCAGCGTCCAGCCCCGCCGATCTCCTGCATGCTGAAGCCCGTGAAGTGTTGCGCTGCCTCACCGGAGTTTCTGATGCTGAGTTCCACGACGGCCAGTACGAGGCGATTCGCGCCCTCGTCGCCGACCGAGCCCGCACTGTGGTGGTGCAGCGTACCGGCTGGGGTAAGTCCGCGGTCTACTTCATTTCTTCCCTGCTGTTGCGTGCCCGCGGTATGGGTCCGGCGCTTATTGTCTCCCCACTGCTCTCCCTGATGCGTGATCAGGTTGAAGCGGCATCCCGCGCGGGAGTGCGCGCTGCAATGGTGAACTCCGCGAACGTGACCGAATGGGATGAGATCCGCACCCACCTCGAAGCTGACGAGCTTGATGTGCTGCTGGTGGGCCCCGAACGCCTGAATAACCCGGCGTTCCGCGAGCAGTGGCTGCCGTACCTGCTGCCGCGCCTGGGCCTGCTTGTTATTGATGAGGCGCACTGTATTTCTGACTGGGGCCATGATTTCCGCCCCGATTACCGCCGTATTGGTTCGCTCATTAAGTCTCTGCCGGTGGGTGTGCCGGTGCTGGCGACAACCGCGACCGCTAATGACCGCGTTAGCCGCGATATCGCTGAACAGCTCAGCACTGACACCGCCCCTGTGCACGTAATCCGCGGCCCGCTATCCCGCGAGTCCCTGCGCCTGGGTGTGCTTACCCTGCCTGATGAGGCGCAACGTATCGGCTGGCTACTCACGCACCTGAACGACCTGCCCGGATCCGGCATTATCTACACGCTGACTGTCTCTGCTGCAGAAGATACCGCAAACGCTCTGCGTGCCAGCGGCTACGAGGTTCTCGCCTACACGGGTAAAACCGACCCCGATGAGCGCCTGGTTGCGGAGCAGGCGCTCAAGGAAAACCGTGTCAAGGCTCTTGTGGCGACGAGTGCCCTCGGTATGGGTTTTGATAAGCCTGATTTGGGTTTTGTGGTGCACCTGGGCGCGCCGTCGTCTGCGGTGAGCTACTACCAGCAGATTGGTCGTGCCGGTCGAGGTGCCGTCAACGCTGATGTTTTGCTCCTGCCCGGTCGTGAAGACCGCGCCATTTGGGAGTATTTTGCGACCGCCTCCATGCCTAACGAGGAGCAGGCGCTGGCTGTTCTTGATGCGCTGGCTCAGGCCCCGGAGGGGTTGAGCATTACCGCTTTGGAGGCGCGCGTTCAACTGCGCCGCTCAACCCTGGAGCTTCTGCTGAAGGTGCTGGATGTTGAGGGCGCCGTCGTGAAGGAAGGCAACTATTGGCGTCGAACCTCTTCGCCGTGGCGGTACGATAACGCTCGCTATGCGGCGGTGGCGCAGGCACGTGTGCTGGAGCAGAACGCCATGCTCGAGTATGAATGTACTAGTCAGTGCCGCATGCTTTTCCTGGCTCAGCAGCTTGATGATGCTTCCGCTGTTGCGTGCGGTCGTTGCGATGTGTGCGCGGGCCCCTGGTACCCGGTGGAGGTCCCCACTGAGGCACTGCAGGCGGCACAGAGCAGCTTCAACACGGTCGGTGTGCCGTTGCAGCCGCGTCGTATGTGGCCGAGCGGGTTGGATCAGCTGATGGGTGCGGATGCGCCGCGCGGTCGTTTGTCTAAGGACGAGCAGGCTGAATCCGGTTACGCTTTGGCACGTCTGAGCGACATGGGGTACGGTACACGTCTGCGTGAGCTTCTGGCGACGAATGAGCTGGGTGAGCCGGTTGATTCTGAGGTCCCTGCCGAGCTGGGTCGCGCTTGTGTGAAGGTGCTTGCCGCTTGGGAGTGGTCTGAGGCAGGTCGTCCGGTGGCGGTGTTGACTCTGCCTTCGCCGGTGCGTCCTCGTTTGGCTCAGTCCCTGGGTAGGGGATTGGCGTCGGTGGGGCGCCTGGTGGATTTGGGTCAGGTTTCTCTGGTGGATGAGCCCCGTTTCTTTGGCGGTAATAGTGCGTTCCGTTGCGCGGACGTGGTGCGCTCGTACCGGGTTCCTGCTGAGGTTCTGGACTATGTGCGTGAGCATCAGTGCCCGGTTCTACTGGTTTCTGATGTGGTGGATTCGCGGTGGGCGTTTACTGCGGTGGCTCGCGAGCTGAGGTTGGCGGGCGCTTCTGCGGTGTATCCTTTCTCTTTGGCTGCTACTCACTAGTCGCGCTCGATAATGCTTCATTTATTCCCCTGACGAGGATTTATGTCATATTCGGAATATTCAAAATTAACGGTCACTGATGGTTCCTCCGCTGTGCTCAGCGATATTCCCTCTCGCTCTGAACACAGTGAGTGGATGGCGCACGCCCTCGTTGAGGGTGCCGCCGCTGGTGAGCGTGGCGAGATTCCTATCGGCGCCGTGGTAGTGGATGAGCAGGGCATCATTATTGGTTCAGCGGGCAATACCCGCGAGCAGGAGCATGACCCCAGCGCCCATGCGGAGGTGAATGCGATTCGTCAGGCGGCGGCGCATCGTGGGCAGTGGCGCCTGGACGGTTGCACCCTGGTCGTGACCGTGGAGCCGTGCCTGATGTGTGCCGGCACGATTTTGGCGTCGCGCGTTTCGACGGTGGTTTTTGGTGCCTGGGAGGAGAAGACGGGGGCTGCTGGTAGCCGTTACGATGTGCTGCGTGACGGCAAGGTCGCTCCGGCTCCCGAGGTGTATGCGGGGGTGCGTGCTGATGAGTGCGCGCAGCTGATGGTGGACTTCTTTAAGGAACGCCGCC
>ERZ1674050.6-NODE-6-length-25917-cov-9.157992_pt1 | contig 25917 bp, 17 predicted proteins | sample MGYA00581126_ERZ1674050 | MGnify/ENA primary metagenome ERZ1674050 (study PRJEB41354, sample SAMEA4873315) | human saliva metagenome | biome: human-associated habitat [ENVO:00009003]; feature: mouth environment [ENVO:08000002]; material: saliva material...
TTCTCCGGAGTGACTGGAGTTCAGACGTGTGCTCTTCCGATCTAAAGCAACCCACCAAATAGCCTATTTATCAACCTTGAGCGGTTGTGTTTCACGTGAAACCTCGCCGCGGCGAGCGCGTGCGTTGAAGATCAGGCAGGCGAGCACCACGTACAGGCCTTCCAATGCGATACCCTGCAGTGCATCCACGGGGGTCACGCCCTCGGAGGCGAAGGGATCCAGCCCAGCCACCATGGACAGCAGCATCAGAATCACGTTATTTGCCACGTGCAGGCTGATGGAGGCTTCCAGGCCGCCGGTGTACCAGCAGAGGAAACCGGCATAAATACCCATCGCGAGAATCGTGCTCTGACCCCAGGGGTCGTAGGCGTGGGAGAGCATGAACAGTACTGCGGGTAGCACAATCGGCAGCCAGGGGGTGCGGAGCCAGCGGCCAAGCATCTGCATCATGAAGCCGCGGTAGGCGAGCTCTTCGGCATAGCACTGCACGGGCACGAGGAGCAGCATCATCGCCACATAAACCCAAAATTCAACCTGTGGAGGTTGAAAATAGCGGTATTCGGGCAGGCTCTCACCGCTCAACGCCAGCATCACAGCGTAGTAGATGCCGTAAACAGCGAAGCTCAAACCCAGGTACGGAAGCAGCAACGAGCGGCGCAGACGACCCGCCACCGAATGGATCAAACCCCAGGGCTTCGGGCCCACGACCAGGCGCGCCAGAAAGAGCGAAGGCACAATGGCGATCAGGGAGAGGAAGGTCAGGGCGAACAGCGCCGGGTGTTCCATAATGACGGCGCGGTTCGTAGCTACATCCTGGAGGGAAAGTCCCGAACCCATAATCGCCACAGCCAGGGCAACTGAAATGATTAGGTTGAGGCCAATAAATACGGCGACGCCGAGCAGACCTTCCAGCAGGGGTGAGAACCAGCGGGATTTCGGGTCGGCGTGGGAGAGACGGTGGTAGGCAAGACCTGCAACAGGCGCAGGAGCAGCGGGGGTTCCGGCGGCTACCTGCGGGGGTGCGGGAGGCGGTGTAGTGTTCATTCTTTAATCCTAGCCTCCGCGGGGTCGATGGTGACCGGGCATACGGAAACCTTCAAGTGCCGATTGATACGGAATGTTCCAAAACCATTGAAAAAGCCGTGAATAAGGCTAAAAACCTACCATTCACGGGGTTCATTTTCTGAACCTATGCCATAATTTGTAGCGATAATACGCTCATATACATAGTCGCTGATGACCGCTCTTCCGGGGTGTTTTTTCAGCACCAGAAAGGCTGCTTTCTTATGGCACTCGTCTTCAATCCGCCGCCCAACTGGCCCGCTCCTCCTGCTGGATGGGCCCCCACTCCTACGTGGCGCCCCGACCCCGCGTGGGGTCCCGTTCCTGAAGGCTGGCAGCTGTGGGTCGAAGAGCCCGAGCCCGAACCCATTCAGGTTGAAGAGGCTACTATTGAGCCGCTGATTCCCGAGGAGCCCGCTGCCGAGGCGGCTCCCGCTGAGCAGGTTACTGAGCCTGTAGTTGCTGAGCCCGCTGTTGAGGCTGAGCAGCCCGCCGAAGCTGCAGCACCGCTGACCGTTGAGGACGTTGACCTGGAGCAGCTCGCCGCTGAGCTCGAAGGTGAGCAGGTCGTCGAGGTTCCGGAGGCGGCAGCACCCCAGGCTGAGGCATCCCACGTTGAGGCACAGCAGGTAGAAGCACCCGCAGCTGAGTCCGCTGAGGAATCCTCCGAGCCCAAGCCGATGCGTCACCTGACTCAGGTTCCGCTGACCGGCACCGCTCTGCCCGAGCAGGTTCTCGCGTCCCAGTCTTCCGCAGTTGAAGAAGCTGCGGCTGAAGAGACTGTTGTTGCAGAGCCCGCTGCTGAGGCTCCCGTAGCGCCGGTTGTCGAGCCTGTTGTTGCTGAGCAGGTTGCTTCCGAGCAGCCCGTTGAGGCGCACGTTGTTGAGGCTCCGGTTGCTGAGCCGGCACTGTCCGAGCCTGCTGTTTCCGAGCCCGCCGCTTCTGAGCCGGTCGTTTCCGAACCTGTTGCAGAGCCCGTTGTTGTTGAGCCCGTCGCCGAGGTTGCCCCCGAGGCACCGGCGGCAGCTGAACCGGTATCTGAGCCCATCGTTGAGGCTCCCGCGGCTGAGGCACCCGCTGCTGAGGCGCCCCACACTATTGAGAGCTCCCCGCTCGTTGAGTTCCACACCCCCGAAACCGAGCGCACCGTCAACCTGTCCGAGCGTACCGTGAACCTCTCGGAACAGCCCGGTCAGAACATGCAGCCCGGCCAGAACGCACAGTTCATCCCGGCGGGTCAGGCACCGAACGGCTTCCAGCCGAACCAGGCTGATGGTTTCCAGGGTGAGGGCTTCCAGGGCCAGAACTTCCAGGGTGGCCAGTACCAGGGCCAGGGTTTCCAGGGTCAGGGTTTCCAGGACGGCCAGAACGCGCAGGGCGGTCAGAACGTGCAGGGCGGCCAGTACCAGAACAACCCCTACCAGGGTCAGCCGTACAACGCTCAGCCCTACGCAGGTCAGGTGTCCGATCAGGACCAGGCAACCGTAGCACTGAGCAACCCCTACGTCACCGAGCCCGCAGGTCAGGGCGAGGACGACTCCGAGAAGAAGGGTCTGTTCTCCGGCACCAAGATTTGGGGTGTTATCGGTGGTGCGTTGGCTCTGCTGATTGTTATCATCCTGGCGATTGTCATGCTGATTCCGCGTGGCGGCTCGAACCCCGCCTCCGATTCTGCGGCGGCATCGAGCGCGGCGGCTACTTCCGCTGAGGCGTCCTCCGCGGCGGCATCCTCTGAGGCTTCTTCCGCAGCGCCCGCATCTGAGAGCGCGGCAGCGGCTTCGGCTTCTTCGGCAGCGCCGGTTGCTGCTGCTGAAGCGAAGATGCCCGAGGGTGAGTTCAAGGAGTACAAGAAGACCGTCGCCGACAACAAGGACACCATCGACATTGAGAAGATCAAGGGCGATGTGTCCGCAGGCCTGCTCTACTACGAGTTCAAGCCCGCAGACGGTGTGGTCAACGCCTTCATCACCAGCCGTGACGACAAGGGCAACATCACCGCAGGTCTGAGCGTTCTCGACTCCACCCGCGACGGCAAGGAGCTCAAGGGCACCGCATGGATTGACGCGAGCGGCCACTCCACCCCCACCCGCAAGCTGGAGCTGACCGGTAAGGGCGAGTGGACCATCCGCGTCTACGATGCAGACTCCGCACCCCACTACAAGAAGGGTGAGAAGTTCCAGAGCACCATGAACTACTACGCTTTCACCTACGAAGGCACCGAGGCAACCATGGAGTTCCAGACCAGCGGCCCGACCACCCGCGGCTTCACCGTTCTGAACGCAACCAAGAACGACCCGTTCTTCTCCTCGACCATCCCGACCGTGAAGAGCAGCATGCAGTGGGTTCAGAGCAACAAGAGCTACATGCAGGTTCGTACCGACTCCAACATTACTTGGAGCATCGGCACTAACTAACAGCGTGACTGACTAGGTCAGCAGGCTGGGTATAAAAGTATCCCCCGCATCCGTGATGGGTGCGGGGGATACTTTTATACCCGGTGAAAGCTGTGCACCTGCTGGATGCGCCCGCCGCCGTGAGCAGGCAGCAACCGTGAGCGGGCGGTTTCTTTAGCGGGAGTACTTCGCCTCCGCCAGTTCGGCGCCCGCGGCGTGTGCTGCACGCTCCACCAGCTGACGATTCGCCAGGTACACAAAAAACGTCACCAGAATAAACAGGTACATCAGCTGGTACGGCATGGTGCCAGCCATCAGGCCCAGGGAGCCTTCCGGCACCATCAGAATCTGATCCGCGTTGAAGTGCGGGGAGAACGCCAGCACAATCCAGAACGGCGAAATGTACATGCCCACCAGCGCCGCAGTCGCCAAGATAACAGCCAGCGTGAAGACGAAGGAGCTGACCCTCTGGTACATGAGCGGGAAGATTTCCATGACCACGGCGGCGAGCATCAGCGGGTACCAGGTGTTGTGGTGCGACCAGCTAATCGGCGAAATCTGCAGCATCATGAACGCGGTCAGCGCCAGCTGCGCCATGAGTGCGCGGGCACGAATCAGCGGAACCAACAGAACCGCCGTGACCAGCACAATCAGCAGAGTCAACGCCACCTGCACCACCGACAGGGCGGTAGCCGTCAGGTGATGCTGCAGGCCCGCGTGGGTCAGCGTACCCATAATCGACACGTTATCGAAGTAGCTGAACCAGCCCACACGCGAAGTGTCATGCACCGCATGGAACCAGAACGTCAGCGACTCCTCACGGATCACCAGGAAGCCGATACCCACGGTCGCGGCGAAGCTAGCACCCAGGGTCGCAATGCCCTTCCAGTCCTTACGCATGAGCAGCAGCAGACCGAACGCGAGCGGGGTCAGCTTAATACCCGCCGCAATACCCAGCAGCACACCGCGCGGAACGCGGGTTGCCGGGCGCATAAAATCAGCGAGAATCAGCGCCAGAATGATGGCGTTAATCTGCCCAAAATGCGTGGTCAAACGCCACGGGCCGCACATCCAAATCAGCGCCGCAATCAGCGACACCATGCCCCAATGACCCAGGTGCTTCTGCAACGGCAGACGCCACGAGCGGCTACGCGCGTAGGAGTACAGCAGGTACGCGCACCAGTAGCTGAGCGCGCAAATAATGGCGGTAATCAGCAGCATGCTCTGCGGCTCGGTGAGGAACGCGAGCGGGTAGAAGAGCAGCGCCGCAAACGGCGGGTAGGTAAACGGCAGACCGCGCGTGCGGAAAGTGTACAGCTGGTAGCCGTCCGGGCCGTCCGCCAGGGAGACAGCGCCCAGGCGGTACACGTAAATATCGTCAGCCGCCGCGTGCGTCACGTAGTCGAAGGCGTAGAAGGCAACCAGGATGAACAGCAGGTGCGCCCAGAGAGCACCGCTGCGCATGCCGGGGATGCGGTCAAAGAAGCTGCGACGCGCAGGCTTAGCGAGCTCCTTGGCGGTTTCTTCGGCGACTTCTTCCTTTGCCGCTTTTTCCGCGGTGGCTACAGAGGATGCGGCGGGCCCAGCACTTTCTACAGTGCTTTCAGCAGCCGGTTCCGCAACCGGTGCAGTAGTAGAGCTAGCCGAAGCCCAGGGAATCCTCGGTGCAGCCGCCTCGGTATTCTCCGCGGTCGTAGCTAAGTTCTTGTCAGTATTCTTCACAGGGGTCTTTTCTAGTTCCTTGTCGCGGCTCACGCGGTTGCCTCACGGGAAGCGGCGGCGCGCACAGACTCGGCGCTCTCGGTCACCAGGGCGCGAGCGCCCCACCAGCCCAGAGGCGCATCGCTACGCACGGAACCGTACTGCACGGGCTCAACCTTCGCGCCACGCACCGGCGCGCTCAGGGCGGCAATAGACCAGAGCGTCATCGTCATCCACAGGCAGAACGCGGGAATAGCCGAAACCGCCAACGCGCCCGGAGCCAGCTGCTCCAAACCATCCGCGCTACCGTGGAACCACGACGCAATCCTAATCGGCGACAGGTACAGGCCCAGCACCGCAACCACCGCGAACACCGTCGCCGTCACCCGCAGCCACGCAGGCTGAACCGCAAAATAGGTCGGGAACGCGTCCATGATGAACACGGCAGCCAGCAGGGGCAGCAGCACGTTGTGGTGCGACCAGCTAATCGGCGACAGCGCCACCATCAAGGAGGCGGTCACCGCCACCTGCGCCAGCGCGGCACCGCGGCGTTCCAGCTGGTACAGCAGTGCGGCAGTCAGCACAATCGTGACCAGCGCCAGGGCGTAGTAGACGGGCTTCGCGGCGCTCTCAGAGAGACCGAAGTGCAGCAGCCAACCCTGAATCGAGACGTTATCCACAAAGTTCAGTCCACCCACACGGGAGGGGTTCGTCAGCGCGGAGAACCAGAACTCCAGTGCGTCCTTAGGCATCAGAATGAAACCCAGCGCAATGGTGCCGAAGAACGTTGCACCCAGGGTCGCGATGCCCTTCCAGTCGCGGCGGACCAGCAGAATCAGACCAAACACGAGCGGGGTCAGCTTCACGCCGCCCGCAATACCAATCAGCACGCCGCGCGGCACGCGGGTTGCCGGGCGCACAAAATCGGCAAGAATCAGCGCCGTAATGAACGGGTTAATCTGAATCAGGTCCAGGGTGCGCTGCCACGGCCCCGCCGAAACCACCAGAATAGTCAGCACCGCAATCGTGCCCGCACGACCAAAGTACTGCTGCAGCGGCAGTTCACGGCCGCGCGCATTCACGTAGTTGTAAATGATCGTGGAAATCCACCACGCCACCACAGCCGAACCGACCACCATAATGACCTTGCCAACTTCCAGCGGAATAAAAGCAAACGGCAAGAACAGCATTGCCGCGAACGGCGGGTACGTGAACGGCGGCTTAATCACGCCGTGATCGTTCAGGGTCGGGGAGTATAGGTCCTGGGTAAAGCCCTCGTTATCGAAAATGGTCATCGCACCCAGACGGTAAATGGAGAAGTCCATACCGCTGAAGGGGTTGGTGAGCATTTTGACGACGTATCCACCGCCAACAATGAGGATGAGTGCCACAATAGCGATTTTTCCCCAGATGGGGGTGGTGGAGTCAGTCCTTGTCACGAGGTGTTTGTCCTTACCTTGGTGCCGGCGGATGCGCGCGTAGGGTGGGCGGGCATCTACTTTTGGAATCCTAATAGTTTATCGCGCCCACCTGTGAAGGATGCATCGGGGAGAAGGTTCACAGGGGCAGGTGCCCGGGCACAGTTTTCCCGAGGCGCACGCAGGGCAGAACACCAACACGCAAACCAGCGCAAGCCGCCTTCATATGCACGTCATGTCTTCAAAATTGGTACTATCCGGGCAATATAATGGGCTTATTGGCACCCGCCCCAACGCAGGGGCTGATGGTGCCCAGCACACCGACGTCCACGAACAACCAGCAGTGAAAGCAGTGATCACGTGAGTGAACATCTCGGCACCCCACCCGAAGGTGAGAACACGAGCGGCAAGCCCGCAAACGTCTCCGGAGGCGGCTCCTCCGGCCTGAGCATTGGCGCGCGCCCGGCTGATGTGCCCGGCGCAAACCTCACCCCCGAAGAGATTGCACGCCGCGCATCCGGTCGCGGTACGTGGCATCGTCGCGCCTCCAAGCCGGTCTCCCACTGGATGTTTACCCTTGTCGGCGTACTTCTGCTGCACAGGTTTATCCCGAATAGCGGCTGGCTGATGGTGCACATTGTCACCCTCGGCCTGATTACGAACTCGATTCTGATTTGGTCGCAGCACTTCACCGAAGCGCTCATGAAGATCAAAATCCCGGACGAGCACCGCGGCACCCAGGTGCGCCGCATCTTCATTCTGAACGCCGGTATTCTCGTGCTCATGATCGGCATGGTCGGTCAGCTGAGCGTGCCCGGCCTCTACGCCGCCACCGTGGTTGGTGCGCTCATTGTGGGCTCCATGGTCGCCTGGCACGGTATTTCCCTGCTGAAGCAGGTGCGTCAGGCTCTGCCGTCGCGGTTCGGTGTGACGATTCGCTTCTACATTGTTGCGGCGCTGCTGCTGCCCCTCGGTGCGGCGTTTGGCGGCATGATTGCCTACCCGAACCTGTCCGGCACCCTGCATTCGCAGTTCCTGCTCGCGCACGAGGCAGTGAACGTGCTCGGCTTCGTCGGTATTACCGCGGTGGGTACGCTGGTGACGTTCTGGCCGACCATGCTGCGCACGAAGATGGTTGATAAGGCACTTACTCACAGTCTGCACGCCCTGTACCTGATGTGCGGTGGCTTGGCGTTGACCGTTGTCGGCGCGATTTTAGGGATGCGTCCGCTCGCCGCAGCCGGCCTGGTCGTCTACCTGGTTGCCCTGCTGATTGTCGCCTGGGTGATGGTGCGTACCCTGCGCACCAAGCGCCCGAACGAGTACCCGCCCATGAGCGTGGGTATGGGCTTCCTCTGGCTGATTGTTGGTGTAGCAGCGACCGCCTACCTGGTGGCGACCGTCCCCTTCGCGCAGCTGGACATGCGCGCCGTGACCCCCATCTTTGTGGTCGGCTTCCTGCTGCAGCTGCTGCTCGGCGCGATGAGCTACCTGCTCCCCCAGCGTATGGGCGGTGGCCCTGCGGTGGTTCGCGCCTCCAACAAGGAGTTCAGCCGTTTTGCTGCTGCCCGCGTGACCGCCGTGAACCTGGCGCTGCTCATCTTCATGATGCCCAGCTCCATGGTGGGCCAGTCCATTAAGATTGCCGTCGCTATCGTGGGTGCGTTGGCGCTCATGGCGTTCATTCCGCTGATGGTGCGCGGCGTGAAGGCGTCCGTGAATACCCGCAAGGAAATGATGGCAGCACGCGCCCGCGGCGAGAAGCCCGTCTTCAACCAGGAGGCACTCACCCCCGAACCCGTCCCGCACGCCAAGCAGAGCTTCCAGGCGGCACTCGCGGTGGCTATGGCGTTCCTGCTAGGCTTCGCCGTGAACCCGTCCGCGCTGAACCTGCCGTCGTTCTCTTCGGCGGGCTCCGTGGCTGCGACCGGTCAGACCACCACCGTGCAGGTGAAGGCGACCAGCAACTACCGCTTCACCCCCGCAGAGGTGGAGGTGCCCGCCGGTAACCGCCTGGTCGTCGAGGTCACCAACGACGACCAGAGCATGACCCACGACCTGACCTTCGACAACGGCGCAACCACCGGCACCATCAACCCCGGCGAAACGAAAACCGTCGACGCCGGCATCATCAGCGCCGACCAGGAAGCCTACTGCTCCGTAGCGGGCCACCGCTCCCTGGGCATGGTGTTTAAGGTGAAGGCGACCGGCGCCTCCGCAAACCAGGTGGCGCAGGGCGGCCACAACCACGGTTCTGCGGGCACCCACAACCACGCGGCGTCGGGTAGCACCCCGACCCTCATGACCGTTGCGAACAGCAGGATTGACATGTCCGCAGCGCCCGGCAGCGGCTACAAGTACCGCGACCCGAACATCCCGGCACCGAACACCGCCACGCAGGTGAACGGCAAGACCGTCCGCAAGGTCACCCTGGACGTGCAGGAAGTCGACCGCGAGGTAGCGCCCGGCGTGACCGTTCACATGTGGACGTTCAACGGGCAGAACATGGCACCGATTCTGCGCGGCAAGGTCGGCGACATTTTTGAAATTACACTCGTCAACAACGGCACGATGGGCCACTCGCTCGACTTCCACGCGGGCATGGTCTCCCCCGATAACACAATGAAGACCATCGCCCCCGGTGAGCGTCTCGTCTACCGTTTTGAGGCGAAGGCCGCCGGCATCTGGCTGTACCACTGCGGTACCGCCCCGCTGAGCCTGCACATGACCCAGGGCATGTACGGCGCGGTCATTATCGACCCGGCGGACCTTGACCCGGTCGATCACGAGTACGTGATGGTTCAGGGCGAGGCGTACCTGCACGACACCGGCAAGACCGCCTCCGACGGTAACAAGCTGGCGGAGAACTCGCCGGAGCTGATCGCGGCGGGCACCCCCACGCTGACCATGTTCAACGGCCACGCAACCCAGTACAAGGCGAAGCCGCTGCAGGTGAAGAAGGGCGAGCGTATCCGTGTTTGGGTGATGGCTGCGGGCCCGAACCACGGCACGAGCTTCCACGTGGTCGGTTCGCAGTTCGACACGGTCTACAAGGAGGGCGGCTACCTGATGCGCCGCGGCGCGGATGCGTTCGGTAGCCGTGACGGCCACAGCCAGGCACTCGATTTGGCGCCCGCTCAGGGCGGCTTCGTGGAGATGCAGTTCCTAGAGTCTGGCACGTACACGTTCGTGAATCACTCCTTCTCGGAGATGGAGCGCGGTGCCGCCGGCAAGATCGTGGTGACGAACCGTTAGGGGCTCCTGAAGCTCCCCATCATGGATTGGCCCCGCCTGGTGCTCCCTGTCAAAGGTGTACCGGGTGGGGTCATCCTTCACGTGCACGGAGTCTGTACCTGCACTTGATGTTGACTCCGGTAAAGACGCGCCTAGAACTCTCTGACTATGGTTTTCACCTCAACGGAGGGGAATTTTTTCACCATAAACGGCGATGGTGCGCTAGTCTATAGGAATGGCAGATAGCACTTCGGGCGCCCCTTCCGAGCGTAACGCTACGAGCGCCTCCAACCACATTTCCGTTCCGGCGGATCAACAAATTTCCCCTCGGCAGCGTAAAGCTTTCCCGCTTCGCTTTCTCGCCGGGGTTCTTGCGCATTGGCAGATTCTTGCCTCTGCGGTTCTTTTGGGTGGCGGTGTTGCCGGCCTGGCAGCCACCTATGACGACTATTGCGGCATGACGGAGCTTTCGTATGCTCCGGCGGCTCTCCGCTCCGATTTTGAGGAGGGCTCTAAGGTGTCTGGTTTCCGTCCCGGCGTGCTGGCGGCGCAGATTGAGACCGAGAGCCACTGGCGTGTGGGCGTTGAGTCCCACCAGGGCGCTAAGGGTATTGCACAGTTCACTGATGACGCGTGGAGCGGCGGCCACTACAGCTTCGGCAATGGCGGTAATGTTCTGAACCCGCACGATGCGATTGCGGCGCAGGCACGCTACTTGGCTGAGTTGCGTACTCGTTTGGCGAAGTACGCCTCCAATGAGGATGAGCTACAGGATGTGGTTCTCGCCGGTTATAACGCGGGCCCGGGTTCCGTGGAGAAGTACGGCGGTGTTCCCCCGTATGAGGAGACTCAGAATTATGTGAAGTCGATTCGCGAGCTGGCGAATTCGAAGTATAAGCTGACCTGCTCTCCCGAGTACCAGTTCAAGCAGGCGAAGTTGAGCTTCGTGAATGGTGTGACTCCGGCGATGGCTGGTGTTCATGCGGATGGTACGGTTCTGTCCCCGGAGGAGTCGGCATCGGCTGCGGCGGAGGCTTCTGCGAATGCTTCGGCTCGTGCGTCTGCGAGCGGTTCTGCGGGTTCTTCGGTGAAGCCTTCGACAACGAGTTCCGGCCGCTAGATTCAGCTTTATTGAGTATTCCACTAGGCTATATAGCCGTCTGGGAATATTCCGTTTTATCTATAGTGCGTGGCTAAACGAGCCACCGCTCCCCTACTATTCACTCTTATATTTACTCTTAACAGCGCGAGGCGCCGACCCCCATTCTCGGGGTTCGGCGCCTCGCACTTTTTAGAGCTGGAGCGTGCCTAGTTGAAGATGGCGCGCACGACCGAGTAGCCGGAGACCGGGTACACGGCGTTCACGGTTGCGGGCTTCTCGCTCTCGTCCGCGATCTCAATGGATTCGGTGCCGCGCAGCAACTCCTCGAGCAGGATGCGCAGTTCCAGGCGTGCCAGGGGCGCGCCGGGGCAGACGTGGATGCCGTCGCCGTACACGAGGTTGCGGGACTGGTCGCGGTGCGGGTTGTAGGTGAGGGCGTCTTCGAAGGCGTCCTCGTCGCGGTTGGCGCTTGCCCAGTTGATGGTCACGCGGGAGCCGGCGGGCAAGGTGCGGCCGCCGAGTTCGGTGTCCTGAGTGGTGATGCGGCGGTTGGTGACGAGGGTGTCTTCAAGTCGCATGATTTCTTCGACGGCGAGGGCGATTTCGCTGCGGTCGTCGAGTGCGTTGCCGTCGGCGAGGGATGCGCGCAGGCGGTCCTGTTCGGCGCGGTTGCGTGCCAGGAAGTTGACGAATACGCCCACAGTTGCGGAGACGGTGGACAGCTCGCCCACGGTCCAGTTGCGGATGAGGCTGACGATTTCTTCGTCGGTCATGGTGCGGGGTTCTTCGCCGGGCAGCTGCACGGTGTCGGTGAGCAGCTCGGCGGTGACGTCCTTGGGGTTGCCGGCTGCGGCATCCTCGCGGCGTTCGTCGAGCAGCTGGCGGATGTAGCCGTCGAATTCGAGGGCGACCTTAGCGATTTCTGCGCGGTCACGGCGCAGGGTGGCGACGCGGTTCTTCTCGATCCACTCGGTGAGCGGCTTTTCGAGGCATGCGGGCCAGCCCATGAAGGCGTTCTGCACGCGCATTGCGTATGCCTGGCCGAAGCCCTGCATGACGTCTACTTCTTCGCCGCGGGGCAGTTCTGCGATGAGGGCCTTCACGGCGTCACGGATGACGGGTGCGAACTTTTCGAGGCGTTCGGGGGTGAAGTACTTGTCGTTGACGGCGCGGAAAGTGGTGTGTTCGGGTGCGTCCATGCCGTTGGGGACGGCGATGTGGCGGGTGGAGACGACGTTGGAGTAGATTTCGGGGTGGTCGAGTACGTGCTGTACATCGGCGTTTTTGAAGACGGAGTAGCCCATGAATTCGTCGTGGGCGACGGGGCAACGGCGGCGCATTGCGTCGTAGGCAGCTACCTGGTCCTTCTGGACCTCTTCGCTTCGGAGGTCCCAGTCGTTGTGTACGTTCTCAGTCATTGTTCACCCGTGTTCGTTATAAGAGTTGTGGCGTGCTGGATGCGGGCGTCCGGGCGATGCGTATGAGGCAGGGTCGGGCGTGCATTTCAGCACGTGTAGCCATTACTTGTTCTTTGACCGTATCACTTATGGGTTGGTGGCGCAGGGTAGGGGTTCCTTGCTTCTCATTCAACGAACAGCGCGGTCGGGGCAGCGCTACAACCCATCACGCCGCATTCACTCTACAGGCCACGATAGACTTCTCGCCGATGACCAACTCGGAAGACCTCAACAACAACCGCACCGTTATCAATGGTGTACAGAATGCGGTAATTCCCTACTTGTGCCCTGTACCCTTCTTCGCACTGCGGCCCCTTGAATAGAACCTGCACAGGAACTATCCTCGGAGCTAACGGACAAACCCCAGAAAGGAACCAGTCATGACTGTCACCACTCACCGGACTCGTTCCAATGTCACGACTCTTAAAGAACTCCGCGACAACCTCGGAACCAAAGTCAACGAAGCCGTGTTCTCCGGCGAACGCCCCCTCATCAGCCGCAATGGTAAGACTGTTGCCGCGCTCATCTCCTACGAAGATTTGAAGCTACTTGAAGAGTACGAAGAGCTCCTCGACATTGAGGCTCTTCGCAAGGCACGCGCCGAAGATGACGGCTACCGCATCGGCCTCGACGAGTTCCTCGCAGAGAACCCAGCTGACTAGTCTTTCAACGCATAACGCAAGGCGGGCGGCACCTCCACCGGGGAGGTGCCGCCCGCCTCATTCATGCCTAAAAACCGCCGAATCTAGCGCTTGTGTGCGGAGGGGTAGATACTGCCGTCCATCACGCCGCGCTCCACCTGCTCCAGGCTCACGCCGCGAGTCTCCGGCAGGTTGCGGAACATCAGCAACGCAATGACCACGTTCACCACGGCAAAGCCGATGAAGGAGCCGGTCAGACCGACCGCACCCAGAATCACGGGGAACGCCAGCGACAGCACACCATTCATCATCCAGCCGCTAAACGCCGAAATGCCCATACCCGCCGCACGCACATGCAGCGGGAACAGCTCACTCATAATCACCCACGTCGACACGTTCAGGCAGGTCTGCATCGCGCCCACAAAGCAGACGATGAGCACCAGCAGAATCCAGGGACGCGCCGCATTATCGGCGGGTAGCAGCATGGATGCGCCCGCAATCAGCACGTGGAAAAACGCGGTCGAACTATAGCCGGTAATGACCATGACGCGGCGCGGCACACGCTCCATCAGGCGCAGCGACAGGATTGAACCGAGCACCGCAATCGTACCCGGCGCAATGTTCGCAATGAGCGCCGCGGATTCGCTGAAACCGGCTTCCTTGAGCACCTTAATGCCGTAGTACATGATCGAGTTGATACCGGTCAGCTGCTGACCCGCGCCGACCAGAATACCGACGAGCAGGATGCGCACAAACCAGCCGCGCACGCCCACGCTTTCCTGACCTGCCGCATCGTTCTGGGAGGTTGCCGCCTCCGCCTGCAGGGTGCGCTCAATGTCGGCAATTTCAGCCTCGGCGCGCTCGGCGGAGCGGATGCGCTTCATAACTTCGAGCGCCTGCTCACGCTTGCCGACGCGCAGTAGCCAGCGCGGCGATTCGGGCACACGCAGCATGCCGACGAACAGGCCGATGGCGGGCAGGGTGCAGATGGCGAACATCCAGCGCCACACGCCGTCGTGTTCGCCCCATACGTTGCCGATGAGGGCATTCACGATGAACGCGGCAAGCTGACCGCCCACGACCATGAGTTCGTTGCGGCCGGAGAGGGAGCCGCGAATTTCGTAGGGTGCGAGCTCTGCAAGGAATACGGGTACCACGGCGGAGGCGCCACCGACCGCCAGGCCGAGCAGGGTTCGTCCGGTGATGAGCACGGCGACGTTAGGTGCGAAGACGCAGGTCAGGGCGCCAATAAAGAAGATGGTGGACAGCCCAATGATGGTGGTTCGGCGGCCGTACCGGTCGGAGATACGACCGCATGTGAGCGCGCCAATAGCCGCCGCGAAGGCGAGCGATCCGGTGACCCAGCCTTGGGCGGTGGAGTCCATGCCGAGTTCGCGGCTCATGGGTTCGAGCGCGCCGTTAATCACTCCGGTGTCATAGCCGAAGAGCAGACCGCCGAAGGTGGCGATGAGTGCAATGATGCCGAGGTATCGGCTGTGCTTTCCGGTGCCCAGAGGGGGCAGGGTGGAGGCGGTGCGCTGTGCGCTCATGGTGTCCTTTATGCCGAGGGGTTAGGTGAGATTACACCGACATTGGTGGTTTTTCAGCCCTGTCAGTGGGCTAGGTGAGGTGCGTCAGGTTAGACGCACCTCACCTAATCCTAGCGAAAACATTCGGCGGGTGATATTTATTTCTCACCGCGGACATTTTTCAGCGTATTTTACGGCCGACACGTGCGACCGTCTGAGTGCCCCTTTGAGAGGGAGCCCGAGTTTAGAACAGCGCGATCTTCTCGGGTGCCGGGAAAATGGCGTCCAGGGCGGCGAGGTCCTCAGCGTCGAAGCGCAGGCATGCCGCCTGTGCATTGGCGCGCACCTGCTCTGCGCTGGTCGCACCGGCAATGACGGAGGTGACCGGCGACTGCTGTGCGAGCCAGGAGAACGCCGCCTGCACCTCGGTGATGCCGCGCTCGGCGCAGAAGCTGTGGAAGGCTTCGAGCTGGTCCCAGTTGGCGGCGTCGAGCACGTTCTTCTTGGAGTGGGACAGGCGCGAACCGGCGGGAATGTTGTCGCGGCGGTACTTGCCGGTCAGCAGACCGTTAGCGAGCGGGAAGTACGGCAGCACACCCATGCCGAAGTGCTGTGCGGCGGGCAGGATTTCGAGTTCTGCGCGGCGGTCGAGCAGGTTGTAGTGGTTTTCTGCGGCGATGAACCGTTCGGTGCCGAGTTCGTGAGCGCAGTGTTCGGCGTGGGCGAGCTGCCAGCCGGAGAAGTTGGAGTGGCCCAGGTAGCGGACTTTGCCGTCGCGTACGAGCTGGTCGAGGGCGCTGAGGGTTTCTTCGATGGGGGTGTTCGGGTCGGGGCTGTGGTAGAAGTACAGGTCGATGTAGTCGGTGCCGAGGCGGCGGAGGGACCCTTCGACGGCGCGCATGATGTAGCGGCGGGATCCGCGGGCGTTGCGGTCGTTGCCGTTGAGGTCACCGACGGGCAGACCGAATTTGGTGACGATGGTCAGTTCGTCGCGGTCGAGGCCGAGCTGGGTGAGGGCGGTGCCGAACATGGTTTCGGAGAGGCCGGGTTCGGCGCCGTAGAGGTCGGCGATGTCGAAGAAGCTGATGCCAGCATCGACTGCGGCGGCGATGACTTCGTTGGTGCCTTCTTGGGTGCGGGTGGGGGTGCCGGGGCGGCCGAGGTTGTTGCAGCCGATGCCGACGCTGGGTACGACGAGGCCGGAGTTGCCGAGCCTGCGGTAGACGGGAGATTCAATACGTTCCATGCTTTTAACTCTACGTTGTGCGGGTATGTTGCGAGGTTATTTCCCTTCCAGTTGGGAGGCGAAGAGCTTTCTGAAGCGTGATGTGGGGTCGGTCGTTAGGTCCCGGTAGGTTCCTTGCTCCACCACACACCCACCATCCAACACCACCACAGAATCAACACCACGCAACGTCCACGCACGATGAGACACCAACACCACCAAACGCCCAACAGCAGCCACCTTCAACCGAGCAAAAATCTCCTCCTCAGTCTCAGCATCCACAGCACTGGTCGGCTCATCCAACACCCACACCGGCGCATCCCGAAGAACCACACGCGCCAACGCCAAACGCTGCCACTGACCACCCGAAAGACCAACACCACCAAACGACTCACCCAACTGAGCATCCAAACCACCCTCAAGACCACGCACAAAATCATCAGCACAAGCCACCGACAAAGCCGACCACAAATCAGCATCACCAAGACGCTCAACCGCCTCCTGAGGCAAACCCAGAAGAAGATTTTCACGCACAGTCAGTTCATAACGGCCGTAGTCTTGACTCACCAAACCCACATTTGCCAACATGTTGTATTTACTCTCAGAAGAAGCACCCTTATACGTTATGCTCCCCTGGGCAATTGGTGTAATTCCAAGAATTGCATTTATTAGCGTTGTTTTTCCCGCGCCCGAGGCACCAACTACTGCAATCATTTGATTATTCATCAGCTCAAGATTAATATCTTTAAGCGCAAAAGACGACGCGCCCTCATACTGAACGGATACATCTTTGCATATAATTTTTGAAATATTTTCATGGTTAGGGTTAGAAGTTTTTATCTCAGAAGCATGGTCGTAAGTATCAGAGTCGCATACCCTTCGGAATTGCTGAACAGATAATGCTCCATTAATAATCTGACCAAATGAATATCCCACCTCTTGGGTCGCGTCAACACAGGCAATGATTCCAATCAGCGATCCGGCCACATACGATATATCGGCGCCTGAATCCACAAGGAAGTACAGGGACGCAAAAAGTAAGACAGAGCAGAGTAGCCCTGCAACTACGGAGATGATTCCTCTAACACTTTCAAGGCTCAATTCCCTACCGGCTGCCCGGCGTCGCCAGGACGCTACGCGTTGCGAGAAAAATCGGGAGGCTCTCATGAGGTGAAGTTCTTGGGCTCGACTCTGAGCCATCAGATTGTCTAGATAGTAGTTCTCTGCCCGATAATCCTCGTACATTAGGGTGTAGATAGCGTAATCACGTTTAGCGAGAATCACCATTGCAATGGCTAGGGGCAATGAACACAGTGCCGCAAAAATTGCTGCCACAATGCTGACGTTCGCGATATTAAGACAGAGAAGTAACACCATTGCGAAGGCACTCACCAGTGTCATAACTGACATGGTGTGAACCTGCAATTCCTGTTTCGATATTGCCTCTCTAGCAGCACGTATATCTTCCTGTGATTTTGTGCTACTTATATCAGATAACGGAAATGTAGATAACCTGTTATTTAACATGCAGTGAACCCGATAATTCACCTTTGATTTGAGGATGAGCATGTTACTTATGACCCAGCGTTTAGCAATGATATTAATTCCAACGACAAGGGCAAGAGCAACAATATAAATCCATGCTGTGCCACCATTTGAACCGCTCAAGGCTGATACTGTATTACCGATCAGCAGGGACTGGCTCAGGGGAATGCAGGCTATGACGGCTAGCGATAGGGCGACGCTCACTAGGGTCCCAGGACAGGTTTTCCAGGCTAGGCGGAAGGACCAGAGTATAGAAGAAAATAGCTTTTTCATTCTCACCACGCTCACAAAGTCGTATTGAACTCATCTTTGAGCCCTACAACTCCTCGATGAGCAGTTAATGAAGCACGGCTGTACTTTGCTAACTAACTCTACTCTTCAATGAAATATAAAACACACATATTCGTGCGTGTCCAAGAATATTAAGCAGGCGTATCTGTGATATTTTCAGGCATCCAGGGGTCAGCCGACAGCTCTACCCGCAACGCCCCCAGCACCCTTCGTCATAGTCAGTCATATTAAGTTCATATTTCGCCCCCGATGTCATGTCCAGAAATATTAGGACATCAACCGCCGCATCCCTTGCGCCCCCTCGGAGGCAGTGGGTAGAGTGAAAGCGTTATCTATCAAGAGCGACCGAGAGATCTGGCTCGTCGACGTCGCAGCAACCTCGCCAGTATCCCCCACCGTCACGGTGCAGGGTACGGACAAGGTGCTCCCGCCAGAACCGATAGAGAAGAATACCCTTCGGCACCCCTTGATGATGCGCACCCGTAAACCGGTGGCGCGCATCCTGCAGAAGAATTCGCGCACCCTCCCGGTGCGTATCTATCGGGTGAACACGAAGGATGGTTATGACGACAGTTCACCCGGCTCTTTCTTTTGAGCTGTTCCCTCCGCGCTCACACGCGAGCTGTGAGTCGCTGATTCGCACCATTGCGGAGCTTGAGGGTACCAACCCCGACTACGTTTCGGTCACCTATTCCGGTGACGCGAAGCGCCGTCAGAAGACGCTGGCGCTGCTCGACTACCTGGTGCACGAAACCTCCCTCACCCCCCTGGCACACCTGATTTGTGCAGGCCACTCGGTGCACGAGCTGGAGCGTGCGGTCCGCCTGATTCTGGGTCTGGGCGTGCGCGGTTTCCTGGCGCTGCGCGGTGACGTGCAGGAAGGTCAGGTTTCGGAGCTTCCCTTCGCCCGCTACCTGGTCGAGCTGATTCGCCGCGTGGAACGTGAAGATTTCGCCCACCTGGCGGCGGGTAAGGTGTCCATCGGTGTGGCGGCGTACCCGCAGAAGCACCCCGAGTCCGCATCCCTGTTGCAGGATATTGAGATTCTGCTGTCGAAGCAGCGTGCCGGCGCGGATTTCGCTATCACCCAGGTGTTCTTCGAGGATGAGCGTTACAGTGCCCTGGTCGATTCGGCTCGCCTGGCGGGTGTGGACATCCCGATTATTCCGGGCATCATGCCGGTGACCTCCCTGAAGCGCTTGCAGAACCTCTGCCAGATGGCGGGCATGTCGGTTCCGGCGGATCTTGCGTACGCCCTGGAGACGGCAACCAGCAGCGCAGAGCTGCACCGCATCGGCGTGGACTACGCGCTGAACCAGTGCCGCACCGTGATGGATGCGGGCGCACCGGGCTTGCACTTCTTCACCTTCAACGAGCATGCCGCGGTGCTGGACGTTCTGGACCAGCTGGACCTGCCCCGATACAGCAACCGTTTCTCCCAGCCCCTGAGCGAGCTGGAATTCGCCTAAACGCGACCTGCTCCACCCGGCGCGGATGCGCCACCCAAGTTTCCCCCAAAGTACCCCGGGAGCGTCCCGCGGATCTCGGCCCCATCGACGGGGCCGGCAGGGCCCGCTGATTCTCCCAGTTCTATCCCCAGTAAAGGAAAAAATTATTATGTCGAACACCGCATTCCCCGCCGCCACCATTGTTGGCTACCCCCGCGTGGGCCGCTTCCGCGAGCTGAAGAAGGCTCAGGAGGCTTTCTGGAAGGGCAAGGCAACCCTGCAGGAGCTGCAGGACACCGCCGCTGACGTGCAGCGCACCTACTTCGAGCGCGTGACCGCCGCCGGTCTGAAGGCTGATAACTACTCGATTCCGGCAACCTTCTCCTACTACGACCAGGTGCTTGACGTGGTTCGCCTGTTCACCCTGGTTCCCGAGCGTCTGGCTGAGGCTAAGGATGCACGCGGTCTGCTGGATCTGCCCGGCTACTTCGCACTGGCGCGCGGTACCGAGACCCTGCCTCCTCTGGAGATGACTAAATGGTTCGACACCAACTACCACTACCTGGTGCCTGAGATCGGTGCCGGCACCGAGATTAAGCTGAACCTTGAGGCTATTGACGAGCAGCTCGAGGTCGCAAAGCAGGCTGGCGTGAAGGTCCGCCCGCAGATTGTTGGCCCGCTGACCCTGCTGCTGGGCGCTAAGGCCGAGCAGGGTTCCGCTGAAGACTTCGCACCCATCGACCGTCTGGATGAGTTCGTTGTAGCGTACGCTCAGGTGCTGGAGCAGCTGGCTGAGCGCGGTGTTGAGTGGGTTCAGCTGGACGAGCCGGGCCTGACCGTGGACCGTGCCGACAACGCGAAGGTTGCCGAGCTGGCCGAGCGCACCTACCGTACCCTGGCTGCCGCCGAGAAGCGCCCGCAGATTCTGGTGACCAGCCCCTACGGTTCCCTGCGTGAGAACCTGCCGGCTCTGCTGGGTACCGGCATTGAGGCTCTGCACCTTGACCTGGTGCACGGCGTGTACTCGAAGGCTGAGTTGGAGTCTGTTTCTGCCGCTGGCGTGCACCTGGTTGCCGGTGTTGTGAACGGCCGCAACGTGTGGCGTGCCGATGTTCGCGCGGCTCTGAAGACTCTGGAGGCTCTGCCCGGCGCATCCGAGGGTGCCGTGTCGGTGTCCTCCTCGACCTCCCTGCAGCATGTGCCGCACGACCTGGCTCTGGAAGACCCCGCCGAGGTTCCGGTGGACGGCCTGGCATTCGCTGACCAGAAGGTCGCTGAGATTGCTCTGCTGGCTCGTGGCCTGGCTGAGGGTGAGGCTGCTGTCGAGCCCGAGCTGAAGGCTGCTGACGAGGCGCTGGCTCGCTTCGCCGCTGACCCGCGCAAGCACAACGACGAGATTCGTGCCCGCGCCGCCGCTGTGACCGCTGAGGACTTCAACCGTCCGACCATTGATGTTCGCCGCGCGGCTCAGGCTGACCTGAACCTGCCGAAGCTGCCGACCACCACCATCGGTTCCTTCCCGCAGACCGCTGAGATTCGCCGCCGCCGTGCGGAGGCTCGTGCGGGCAAGATTTCCGCCGAGGAGCTGAACGGCTTCCTGCGTGACGAGATTGCCTCGGTCATCAAGCTGCAGGAGGAGCTGGGCCTGGACGTGCTGGTTCACGGTGAGGCTGAGCGTAACGACATGGTTCAGTACTTCGCTGAGAACTTCGACGGCTTCGCAACCACCCGCCACGGCTGGGTTCAGTCCTACGGTTCGCGTTGCACCCGCCCCTCGATTCTGTTCGGTGACGTGAAGCGTCACGGTGAGGGCCTGCGCGGTGAGGCGTTCACCGTGCCGTGGAGCTCCCACGCACAGTCGCTGAGCGACAAGCCGGTCAAGGGCATGCTCACCGGCCCGGTGACGATTCTGGCGTGGTCCTTCGTGCGTGACGACCAGCCGCGCCGCGAGACCGCTAACCAGGTGGCTCTGGCTCTTGCCGACGAGATTGCCGACCTGGAGCAGGCGGGCATCCGCATCATTCAGGTGGACGAGCCGGCTCTGCGTGAGCTGCTGCCCCTGCGCCGCGATGAGCAGCCGCAGTATTTGGACTGGTCGGTGAACTCCTTCCGCCTGGCAACCAGCGCGGTGAAGGATTCCACTCAGATTCACACCCACCTGTGCTACTCGGAGTTCAACGAGATTATCGACTCGATTAACGCTCTGAACGCTGACGTGACCAGCATTGAGGCGGCTCGTTCGCACATGGAGCTGCTGGCTGATATTCCGGAGAGCTTCGTTTCCGGTCTGGGCCCGGGCGTGTGGGACATCCACTCCCCGCGTGTTCCTTCGCAGGATGAGATTGAGTCCCTGCTGAAGGCTGCGATTGGTTACGGCACCATTGCTGACCTGTGGGTGAACCCTGACTGCGGCCTGAAGACTCGTGATTACGAGGAGACCAAGCAGTCTCTGCGTCACCTGGTGGACGCCACCAAGGCGATTCGCGCATCCCTCTAGGAGGCGCCTATTGGTTCCGCTGCCTGCTGCGGGTTGACCGGATGATGGTTTGCTCGCGGTAACCTGCGGCAGGTGGCGGTTGTTCGGCTTCGTGCCGGTATGCGTACCGACTGTATGCCGAGCTTTTGGGGATAGATAACGGGCCCGCCCGTACGGATTCTTCTGCACCGTGCGGGCGGGTTTTCTGTGCTGTTTTGGGGCGCCAATGCACTGGTGTTCAAGTGGTTTTTTATTTGAACTTAGGGTATAAATTACTCTAATTTTAAGTGTGGTCTGACCAAAACACATACTTACTCAACCGAGAAAGTATTTATATTCATTACACGACTTGAGGCAATGTTGCCCAGTAGACAGATGTACATCACACAGATTTAGCACTTCCCCGTAATTCCGGGATAAAAACAGCATTAATAGAATAATCACTCTGAATATCCGTTCACCCTAGTGAACATTCTACTGAAAACATTCCCATCAGATTAGCATTTTTATAAGAATTCGTTTTTAGAATTCCAGCATGACTACTACCACTTCATCAAAGAAGAAGAAGGGTTCTGTACCCCGCTGGCTCGCCATTCCGGCACCCAAGCCCCAGCTCAGCGAAGCAGAAGTTAATGCGAAGTACCCGCGCATGCGTCTGCAGGTCTTCATGGGTATCTTCATCGGTTACGCGACCTTCTACCTGATTCGTAACAACGTCCCGCTGGTCACCCCGATTCTGACCAAGGAACTTGGCTTCAGCAACGCAGCAATTGGTGCACTGTCCACGGCGCTGCTGCTGGCTTACGGCTTCAGCAAGTTCTTCACCGCAATGATTTCCGACCGCTCGAACGCGCGTCTCTTCTTGCCGATTGGTCTGGTGCTTTCGGGTGTTGCCAACATCCTGCTAGCAATGACCGGCTACATGGGTGAAGGCGCGGGCGCGGCGGGCTACGGTGCCGCTATCGCCTCCATCATGGCGACCATCATGGTCTTCAACGGCATCTTCCAGGGCATGGGCTGGCCGCCCTCGGGCCGCGTGCTCGTGAACTGGTTCTCCACCAGCGAGCGCGGCGCGAAGGTTTCGTGGTGGAACACCGCCCACAACGTCGGTGGTGCGCTGTCCGGCCTGCTGGTGGCCTGGGGCTTCTCCCTGTTCGGCAAGACCTGGGAGGTTGCATTCTGGTTCCCGGCCGTTATCAGCTTCGTGCTGGCTTTCGTGGCATGGCTGCTGATTCGTGACAACCCCGAGGCTGAGGGCCTGCCCACCGTCGACGTGTACCGCAACGACCCGCACAAGGTGGAGTCCACCGCCGAGGATCGCGCGGAGTCCACCTGGACCACCATCCGCAAGCACGTGCTGACCAACTCGACCATGGTGTACCTGGCTCTGGCGAACGTGTTCGTATACACCCTGCGCTACGGCGTGCTGGTGTGGGCACCGAAGTACCTGCACGATGTGCGCCACGCTTCCCTTGAGGGTGGTATTGCGGGCTTCTCGATTCTGGAGCTTGCCGGTATTGGTGGTACCGTCCTGTGCGGTTACGTTTCTGACCGCATGTTCAAGGGTCGCCGCTCCCCCGCGGGTATCCTGTTCCTGATTGCGACCGTTGGCGCGATTCTGCTGTACTGGCTGCCTTCTTCGGATGCGCCGCTGTGGATTGCGTACGTTGCGTTGGCTCTGATTGGTGGCCTGATTTACGGCCCGGTCATGCTGATTGGTCTGCAGGCTATTGACCTATCCCCCTCGCATGTTGCGGGTACCGCTGCGGGCTTCACCGGCCTGTTCGGTTACGCGTTGGGTGCGACCCTGGCTTCTGCCGGTATCGGCATTATTGTTGACCACTGGGGTTGGGGCACCGCGTTCGTCTTCATGATTGTGTGCTCGGGTCTGGCGGTTCTGTTCCTCTGGCTGGTTAACGGTGCTGAGAAGCGTCTGATGGCTGAGCGTGCAGAGAAGCTGGCGGCTCAGGCTTAAGCGAATAGTGCTTCTTCTTTCCTGAACTACTTAACAGTTCGGGGGTAGATGCGAACCCGCCTGTACGGTTGTGTGACCGTGCGGGCGGGCTTTCTGCATCCTGGAAGTGCTACCGCCCTCTCTACCAACCGCGTAGCCCGCTGAGGAGCGGCAAAATGCCCCTGAGAAGCACCTGTACCGGTGAGCCACCATCTGGTGCCGTGCCGGGCATCCTGTGGCTTCTTACGTTAAGAACCTAGAATGGAACCATGACTACTAACTCTGGAATCACTAAAGAATGGGTGGATGAAACCGTCAAGCCGGGCGACGATTTCTTCCGCCACGTCAACGGTAAGTGGCTGGCAACCCACGAAATCCCGGCGGATCGTCCCAAGGACGGCGGCCTGTACACCCTCCGCGATAACGCAGAGAAGCACGTGCGTGAGCTGGTGGAGAAGATCGCGAAGGAGCAGCCGGAGTCCCGTATTGGCGCACTCTACAACTCCTTCATGGATGTTGAGAAGATTGAGGCGGACGGCCTGGAGCCGCTGCTGAAGGAAATCGCCCCGATTCTGAACTCGGCAACCCCCTCCCACCTGGCTGTGACCCTGGCGCTGCTGTCTCGTGCGGGTCTGCCGCAGCTGTTCGCTTGGTACACCAGCAACGACCCGAAGGACCCGAAGAACTACACGTTCTTCCTGTACCAGTCGGGTCTGGGTCTGCCGGATGAATCCTACTACCGTGAAGAGAAGCACGAGGCTGCATGCGCGGCGTACGTTGAGCATATTGCCCGCATGTTTGAGCTGACCGGTCTGGCTGAGGGCTTCGGCCTGACCCCGGAGCAGGCGGCTCAGCTGGTGTTCACTCACGAGTCTGAGCTGGCTCGTCTGCACTGGAACGTCGTGGAGAACCGCGACGCTGAAGCGACCTACAACCCGTACCAGGCGACCGAGCTGGACGAGAAGTTCCCCGGCTTCCCGTTCTCGCAGTGGCTGCTGGCTCTGGGTGCCGACCCGGAGACCCTGGGTCAGGTTATTGTGGCTCAGCCGTCCTTCTTTGAGGGTGCGGCTAAGCTGTTCACCTCCATCCCGCTGATGAGCTGGAAGCTGTGGGCTGTGTGGACTGTTCTGCGTTCACGTGCGCCGTTCATGTACGACGAACTGGTTCAGGAAAGCTTCAACTTCTACGGCAAGACCCTCTCCGGTACCCAGCAGATTCGTGAGCGCTGGAAGCGCGGCGTGGGCGCTGTCGAGAAGGCTCTGGGTGAGGAGATTGGCCAGGAGTACGTGGCTGTGCACTTCCCGCCTTCGCACAAGGAGAAGATGCTGGTTCTGGTCGGCAACCTCCTTGAGGCGTACCGCGAGTCTATTGAGTCGCTGGACTGGATGACTGAGGCAACCCGCGAGAAGGCGCTGGAGAAGCTGTCGAAGTTCGTCACCAAGATTGGTTACCCCGATAAGTGGCGTGACTTCTCCGCACTGGAGCTCGTGCCCGGTGACCTGTTCGAGAACCTGCGCCGTACCGGTGCGTTTGACGCCGACTGGCTGATTGCCCGCAAGGGTCAGCCCGTGGACAAGTCGGAGTGGCTGATGACTCCGCAGACCGTGAACGCGTACTACATGCCCCCGGCAAACGAGATTGTGTTCCCGGCAGCGATTCTGCAGCCCCCGTACTTCAACCCGGATGCCGACGACGCGGCGAACTACGGCAATATCGGCATGATTATTGGCCACGAAATTGGTCATGGTTTTGACGATCAGGGTTCCCGCTACGACGGCGACGGCAAGCTGGAGAGCTGGTGGACCGAGGAGGATTACGCGAAGTTCAAGGAGCGCACCGCAGCTCTGGTGGAGCAGTACAACGCGTACGTTCCGGTGGGTCTGGACCCGAAGTTCCACGTGAACGGTGAGCTGACTCTGGGCGAGAACATTGGCGACCTGGCTGGCATGTCTATTGCGTTGAAGGCGTACCGTCTGGCTTTGAAGAAGCAGGGTATTGAGTCGCTGGATGACGCACCGGTGATTGACGGCATGACCGGTATTCAGCGTTTCTTCTTCTCGAATGCTCGCGGCTGGTGCACGAAGTCCCGCCCGCAGCATGCTGAGGTGATGATTTCGGTGGATCCGCATTCGCCGGATGAGTTCCGTGTGAACGGTGTGGTGCGCAATATTGATGAGTTCTATGAGGCGTTTGGTGTCTCTGAGGGCGATGCGCTGTACCTGGCTCCGGAGGAGCGCGTGCGCATCTGGTAGCACCCCGATAAGGGTATATGCTTTATTGCGCATATAAGAAAGGTGCCCGCCTCGTGGCTTGAAAACCACGAGGCGGGCACCTCTTTTCTAGAGAACTGCGGACGCTACACGAAGGTAGGCGTCTACTGCTACTGTGCCGAGCGTTGCGTTAGATAATTTCTAGCGCAATGTCCATGTGCAGCGGCTCGG
>ERZ1674050.9-NODE-9-length-20475-cov-13.973310_pt1 | contig 20475 bp, 23 predicted proteins | sample MGYA00581126_ERZ1674050 | MGnify/ENA primary metagenome ERZ1674050 (study PRJEB41354, sample SAMEA4873315) | human saliva metagenome | biome: human-associated habitat [ENVO:00009003]; feature: mouth environment [ENVO:08000002]; material: saliva material...
TGGTAGCGAAAGGTGGGGGGTTTGGTAGCGAAAGGTGGGGGGTTTGGTAGCGAAACCCCTATTTTTGGGGGGTTTTGTAGCGAAACTTTTCGACCTGATACCCCCTTCTTCCTTGAAATGGCGGGGAAAAACCGTTGTTTCTGAGGGGAGCACCAATGATGATGATTAATCATCTGACGCGAGAGAGGGGCTGCGGGACTGTGGAAATCACCAAGGGATGAGATGACGACGACGACGCGAAAAAAGGCTCAGGGTTTGGTGGACAGTGAATGTCTTCCAGTGCTAGTCTGGGGGCATCAAAAAGTCCCGCGGCTAATTGGAGAACCAGCCCGGGACCCGGCAACACCTTTTGCGAAGTTAGGCGTTACATTGGAAAATTTTACCGCATCATTAAGTGCAAAATCTACTGTCCAGAGCATCGCCGCTCATGAGGACATCGGCTACTTTCCTATTGCTTTCATTTCATGCGCTCTGCCCTACCGTGACCCGCGCAAACGCGCTGAAATCGCCCCTGCTGAATCTTTCAGTTGGACCCGACAAAACGGTTCGGTGAGCTTGAATATGACCGCCGGAACCTACATCGACGGCCGCGGCACCCCTCAGCTCCACTTGCCCTATGGGCGCTATGCCAGAATCCTGTTGATGTGGCTGACCACCTCCGCAATCAAACACCAAAGCCGCAGCTTCCCGCTTCCGACCTCTGCGCGAAGCTTGCTAACCGAGCTTGGCATTGATTGGTCCCGCAGCCAGGCCCGAGACATTATCACCCAATTGCGCGCCCTGCTGGCCACTCAGTGCGTGGTGACCCACCATGACCAGCGCGGCAACGGATTTGTGAGCATCAGTGAAGAACGCTTCACCATCGGAACCCGCGCACGCTTGCACTTTTCGACTGATGAAAATTTCGGGGACTTTGACCCCTCCACCCCTTCACACGTTGAGCTGTCGGAACAGTTTTTTTCTTATTTGACCGCGGGGAACATTGCGCCGGTGCTGCTGAGCCGCTGGCGTGCCCTCATCGAGCATAGCAACTCTCCAATGGCCGCCGACCTCTTCCTTTGGCTGGCCTTCCGTGCGCCGCAAATCAGCAAAGACACCCGCATTTCCTGGGCAAACCTTCAATCACAGCTGGGCTCTTTCACTGGGCGAGAGCGAAATTTTGCCGCGGCTGTGACTCGCGCACTCGACAAAGTTTCTGAGGTCTACCCCGAGATGAATTTTTCGGTGATGGGCGAAGGCGCACACCGCGGATTTAAAGGCGTGATCCTGCACCCCTCCCCGGATGCCGACCTGCTGGGGCTGAATCCCCGACTGCAACATCAGGAGCTGGCGAAGGCTCAGGCCGCCGCTGAGCGTGCAGGGCTGAGTGCGCCCGCGACGGTGAGCCGTGACGTGAACCTGCATCAGCTTCGTGCAGAGCTGGTGCATGGTGGCCTGAAAGCCGCTGAGAGCGCTTCTGATGAAATCTTGAAAGCCGCTGTTGAGGTTGTCCTGAACCGCGCAACAAAGAAGCCGGCACATCCTCAGGCTTTCGTTCGCGTCAGCATTGCCAAGGAGCCGGAGCTTCTGCACATTGCCCCTGCAACTTCCGCAATGAGCGCAGCTCCCGCCGCAGCTGTTGCCCCGGCACCGGCGGCAACCCTGCCGGTTGAGGTGTGCCCGGTTCACCACGAAGCCGTTTCCGGTCTGGTCTGCTCTGAGTGCGCGGTGGACCTGAAAAGTGCCGACACCGACCAGGCGCAGGCGGCGGCCTGCTGGAAGGCGATTCGCGCCCGCCTGACCCGTCTCCAGGGCGAAGGCGTGGACACGTCCGGTGCTTGGATGGCCAACGCGCAGTTTGCCAATCGCCGCGGTCTGTGACCGCGGGGGCGGCTTTGCCGCACCCAAAAACCCTATAATTCATTGTGTTCTCTGACACTTCCGGCTCAGGGGGCACCCTCTCTGAAAGGTCAAGGATGAGCCTGTCTGCATCTTTTTCTGGCTTTCTCGCAGCCGCCCCTGAAACCCGCATCACCGAAAGCGGGAAACCCCTAACCCGCTTCCGTGTCGGAGTCTCTGACACCTTCCGCGACGCAACCGGAAAGTTCGTCGAACGCCCCACGGTTTGGGTCAATTGCCAGGCGTGGAATGACACCGCCGAGGCAATCCGCGACGCAAACTTTACCACCGGTTCCGCAGTCGTCGTCATCGGTCAATGGCGACAAAGCGACTGGGCGGACAAGACCACAGGTGAGGCCCGCTCAACTCGATTTGTGGATGTCTCCAACATGGGGCCGGACATCACCATTCGTAAGAAGGGCCAGAAGCCCGCCGCCGGGGCGGCGGCTCAACCGGCGGCACCTGAAACCCCCGCAGCCGAAGACGAGGTGAACCCCCTGTGAAGCTTCCCGAATGGCTGAACAATCCGGTCTTCCGCAAAATTGCAGGCCTTGATCCGCTCCCGAGCTCTTCGAGCACGGAGCCGGAGCAGGCCAGCACCCCGCAAGAGCCCGAGCCCGAAGAAACGGCGCTGTTCACCCCGGTTCAGCCTAAGCCTTCCGCTGGAAAGCGTGCGATGCGCATTGCAGTGTGGGCGGTGCTGATTCTCATCTTCTGGATTGGGATTCGCACCATGATTTGGGGCAACGGCACCCGCCAAGCGGCCGCACCCGTGCCCATCAGCGCGACGTTCCCGACCGCGACCGCCGAAGGCGTTGCTTCACGGTTCAGCGTCGCGTTCCTGACTTGGCAGGAGGGCGAGGCCGGAGCGAAGGCCCGAGCCGAAGCTCTGAAACCGTTCCTCGCCACCCGTGGAGGCGACCTTGACGGCAAATTCGGATGGAATGGCAAGGGGACGCAGAAGGCCGAGAATCCAACTGTCATGAGGGTGCAGGTCATTGACGAAAAGACCGCGCGGGTGCTGGTGATGGTGGATATCATCAGCGGCGACAAGCGCAGCAGCGCGGGTCTGGAAATGACCGTGCAGGTCATTGACGGAGCAGGAGTCGTTGTCGGCAATCCGGGCGTGGTTGCGGTTCCCGCAGCCCCGACCCTGCCGGTCGAGCGAGAATCCACCTCGACAGACAGCCAGCTTGCCGGAGCGACGAAGGCCGAAGCTCAGAGCTTCTTCACCCTCTTTGCCGCATCGGACAATCTCGATTCTGTCGCCGCACCTGGTGCGAAGATTCGAGGCCTACGCGGTGCCTGGGGCACCGCCACGGTCACCGCCTGGACGGTCAATGAGGGCGGCCCCGACCGCCGCACCGCGTCCGCAGAAGTCACCTTTGACAAGGACGGAACCCAAATCAAGCAGACTTTCACTCTCTCAATCGTCAAGGTCAGCAGCGGAACTGCTGACCAATGGAAAATTTCTGAACTCAACGGAGGATAAAAATCATGTTGGAACTTGCAGTTGCGGCGTTGCCGCTGGGCATCACCGATTTTAGCGGTTTGAAGCTGTGGGTCTTGGGCTTCGGCGGAAATCTGCTCATTGCAATTCTCGTCGTGCGTCTCATCGTTCACTTCCTCAAGTCTGAATGGGGCGCGTGCATCACCTATTTTTGCGCCGGTATTCTGGTGGGCTTCTTCGTCTGGTTCAATGACGAGTCAATCGCATTCATGAAGACCCTGGCGCAGATGGTCTTTGGCGGTTAACTATGGCACGTGAAGGCCGCACCGTCTCGCGACAGTTGAAAATTGAAGCGCGCCAGTATGACCTAATCATCGACCTGGGCGAAGGCATCGCCCGCCGGAATCTGTTTCTTGCGGGCCTGGTCTTCCCGATCTGGTGGTTCCTGGTGTTCAACCTGACCCACGCGTTCAACCCGAATTTGATGTTGCTCTACATCGTGCCGCCGAGCCTGTTCATGGTCTACGGCACACATGAGAGCAAGGGAAACGGCCGCCGCATGATTTTCACGCAGGCCATTTTGCGAGCCCGCTACGCTCTGGCGAGTCACCGACCTGTCATCAGAATGGGCCGCCGCAAAGCTGACCGACGCGAATATCTGCCGCTCTCTGTCCGATTCGGTGACGGCCTGAGCCTGCTCATTGAGAAATTCAAGCGGGCCGACCGCAACGGTGACACGGAGCAAGCACCGGTCAGCATCACCCCGACCGTTTGGATGATTGGCGGGGACCAGCTGGACGCAATCGGCGCGCGAGAAATCGCCCGCCGCAAGAAGAAGAGGTGACACATTGAAGTTTCTAGACAGCGTGCGTAGTTCGCTGGGAATCAACGCTGAACGCTTCGCGCCGTTGCCGAGGCATCAGCTCATCACTGACGGCCTGTTGTTCACTGAAACAGCGGTTGAAGCATGGTTTAAGGTGGGCGTGCAGAACTTGGACACCGCGCCTGAAACCATGTGGGATGTCTCGCTCGACAGCGTGAAACGTGCGATGCGCGGTGCCGTCGGTGAACGTGATTGCATGTTGCGCGTTATGTGGAGCGAGCACACCGGCGAAGATTATTTGAAATCGGTTAAAGACCGATACACCGAAGGCTGGGGCCAGGGTCTTGAGTGGGCGAAAGCTTACGCGGCCCGTGTGGATGAGCTGCATCTTCCCGCCCGCACCGTCATGTTGGGGGTCAAGCTGGGAATCCGAAACAATGCCGCCAAGCGTCTGATGTTCCGTGCAGAATCAGCCACTGGCCACAACCCTGACCCTGTTTCAGATGCTGAAATGGCTAAGTGGATGAGTGAAGCGCGCAAGATGTCAAAGGTCCTGGGGGCTTCCCCGCTGGCGGTGGAGTTGGCGACTGCCGAATCAATCGCGTGGATGCTTTCTCGCGAATCGGGACGGGCCAAGGCAAAGATTCCGGCTGCTGGCACGGTGCGTGGGGCGACTTTGGGGCATCTTTTGACCTCAAAGATGGTGCCGCACCCGGACCATGTGCAGCTGTTGGATGAACACGGGGAGCCTGTGCTCTGGAAGGCAATTCTTCCGGTTGTTGCAGTTCCCGAAGAGCTGAGCGCACCCGGCAACGCCGATTGGCTAGAACTGATTTCTCGCATCACCAAGATTGAGGAAATCAGTGCCGGTTATGGGCGTGATTTCATCACCGTGCCGGTGCGGCCGGATGTGACGGTGCGGTTCAACCTGATGGGCAAGCCCACTTCACGCAAAGAGGTGAACGATGCCCGCAAGCTGGCAAAAGAACAGCGGCGAAGCGCGGCAAAGGGTTCAGCGGAAGAGCCGCCGGAAGATGTGATTGATTCGGAAGCGGCAAACGCGCAGCTTTTGACTGACATCAACAAAACCGGCGGAACCTTCCTCGTGAATCAGTCCATGCGTGTGATTGTCACTGGGGCGAGCCGTGAAGAACTTGAAGACAACATCGACGCGGTGACCGCCGCGCTGGCCGACGAAGATTTCGTCGTGGCACGTGGCGAGAATGAACAACGTGACTTGTGGCTTGAGAACTTCCCCGGCGACACACTCCGGGTCACGGATCTCAACCACATTCAGACTGATAATGGCTTTTTCGGCTCCTTCTTCTGGGGAGGTTCGCGTTGCGGGGATGAGCACGGCGGCATGACCGGCTTTGTGCACGGAACCACGGTTGAGTTGTTCCGTTCGTCCATCTCCGCAGCAGGCGAACGAGGCGACACAACCTCCGTTCTCTACGCGGGCCGCTCTGGCCGTGGAAAGACGACCGCGATGATGCTTGAAATCCTCTCTGACATGATGGAGCGCCCCTCATGGTGTGCTCTGTTTGACTGGAAGGGCGATACGGGCGGCGCGTCCTTGGTTGCTCAGCACTTCGGTGTTCCGGCTGGTGTGGTGGAGCTGGGCGCGGCTCATTCAGGAGCTGCTGACCTGTTCCGCTCATTGCCGTTGAGGGATGCCCCGGATGCGGTGCAGTCCATGCTGATGTTGCAGGCCAAAGAACCGCATCTTGCGGCAATTGCTCCGAGCGCCAGCCTTCGCTACGCCACGGAAGAAGCCGAGAAATCCGCGAATCCCTCGACTTGGGGAGTCATTCAGCGCATGGCCAAGGCAGAAGACCCGCGCGCCCGCCAGTTCGCAGATTATTTGTCCGATTTGGCTAAAACGCCGATTGGTCGAATTGTGATGGGCGAGCCGACTGGTGAAGCGGGCTTGCCTTCTGACCCTGGATTGTGGATTGTGCAGGCGGCGGGTCTGTCGATTCCCTCAGCAGAGATTCCTCTGAGCGAGTGGGACGGCAAGCAGCGCCTTTCTGTGGCGCTGATTCAGGGCATCACCGGTGTTGCGTTGCGCATGTCGTCGGCAAAGGAACTGCGCGCAATGCGTAAAACCGTGGCGGTTCCGGAGGTTCACATTCTGTTGCGTGCAACTGGTGGTGTGAACTTCCTAGACCAAATCGCTCGCATGGGCCGTGCTTTTAACACGGCACTGGTCTATGACACGCAGGACTGCACCTCAGTGATGCAGTATCCGGGTCTGGTTGAGCAGTTGCAGGGCGTGCGTTTGTTCCAGCTGACCACGAAGGCGCAGCAGGACGCGGGCGCGGAGCTTTTGGGTCTGGAGCCCTCGCCTGAGATGCGGGTTCGGATTCTGGAGCTTGGCCGTGATGAGACGGACGCGCGGAAAATTGCGAAGGGGCGGGCGCTGGTGCGGGATTGGACCGACCAAGTGGCTGAGGTTCAGTTCACCTTCCCGTCAGAGCAGGTTCAGCGTCTGCTTTCGACTGACCCGAACGCTGAGAAGATGAAGGAGAAATGATGATGATGAGGAAGTCCGTAGCGGTCTTGGCGGGTGTGCTGGCGCTGGGTCTTGGCGGGTGTGCTGGCGGTGGTGGTGTGGCTGATAATGGTCAGGCCGCCGCAGCAGACGCGGCCCTCTCATGGGTTCAAGGCACGGAAAAAGTGCGGTGTGAACTGGAATCGGCGAACTATCGCTACCACTCACCTGATTGCTCAACGGTCGATAACAGCACCCCTGCGTGGAAAGACCCGAGCCTTTACCACACGGTGCGCACCGTGCGTTGGGGAACTGACGCATGGGCCGTGGTCATTGCCGAAGGCGATAACGATTCTTCCCCGGCTGTGCTGGGCATGGTCAATGAGGGCGGCCGCTGGGTCTTGAAGTCCCGCGGCGAGCTGAACAGCATTGCCAAGGGGTCAAAAAACCCTGAGTGCGCCGCTCTGAGCGGGCCGACCGCGCCAGAATGTGCGGGCTGATGATGAAACAGCACGTTCCGCAGCAGATTCAGCTGATGACACAGAAGCTGACCGCCGCCGCCGGGTTCATCACTCGCCCGATTCTGCGGGGCATGGCCGTGACCTGGGCGGCCTCGCCTCTGGGCATGTTTTGGGCAACGTTGCCGCCCAAGGCAAAGCGGGCGGTCAAGGTCTTCTCTGTCACCTTTTGGCTGTGTTGGTTTGCAGGGGCAGCCTGGGCCGCGTCATCGGGGGGCATCTCGAATGTCTTTCCAGCGCGTCCCGGACAAACTCTCGCGAACTCAGTTGATCCGTTCCAGCTCTGGCAAGACAAAACCGCCGAGCCGCCCGGCAATGTGCCGGCAGACGTGATGATTGGCCTTGCAGGCATGATTTTCATTGGTGTTGCGTGCATTGCCTGGGTCGTGGCATGGTTCATGACCGGCATGATTGGCGGCTCTTCCGCTTTTGAAGGGTCTGTCGATGTCTCACCGATGCTCTCCTCAGCAATGGGAGAACTCGCGGTCTGGCTGTTGCCAAGCTGTATTGCGATGGGCGCGATTATCACCTATTTTGACATGCTGCGTGAAAAGACTAGCGCGTGGAGCGGCTTTCTCTCGTTTGCCCTGGTCACTGTGGCGGCGCTGGGACTGATGATGACCCCGAAGGCCTACGTTGACGCTTTGGGCATGGGTCGTGACATTGGCCAGAAGGTTGTTTCGACAGTCATTTCAGCCTCGCCAGCCAGCAGCAAACAGCCCTTTGAATGGGAAACAAATTATGACCTTGGGGCAGAAGGAAATTCGACAAAATCCTTTGCCTTGCAGGTGCAAGATGGATTTTGGAGAACGTTCATTATCACGCCCTGGTGTGTAGGTGAGTTTGGCGGCGATATGGGCTTGTGCAAGGAACACGGCGCCGCCGTCCTCAAAAAGGGAAAGTATGACGAACGTCACAAATATTATGAGAATGAGGTCATCAATAAACAGGAAAAGGACTCGCACATTCAGAAAATTCTGAAAGGTGACGACTGGAGCGGCCGCGTCGGCCTCGTGCTCTTTGGGGCTCTGATTGCCCTGATTGGCTCAGTCCTCGTGCTTCTTCTGACCGTGAACGCCCTGCTGGCCTGGTTCCAAGCTGTGCTACTGCTTTTCTTGGGTGTGCTCTTCTTACCGCTGGGCATTATTCCGGGGGTCACTCGCACCTGGGCCGCGAATTGGGCAACCCGCGTTGTCGGGGCGGTGGTCTTGAACTCCATGCTTATGTTGCTGCTGGTGGTCACAATGGGTCTTGTCTCCAGCGTGGCGATTAGCGGCGTTGAATGGAACCAGCAACTCATCACCGAATCTGTCATTCTGGGTTCTGCGTTCGGGCTGAAAGGTCTGATTCAGCAAATTGTGAACGCCGGAGGCGTTGGCTCTGGCGGCTTTGGCCAAGTGCTCATGATCCGCGCGCTCTCGCGCACGGGCAACATGGGCCGCCGCGCCGCCAAGGCAGGCGCGGAATCTGTCAGCAAGGCGGCACGTCGTGAACGGCCCCCGGCAACGTCCCGTCCGCCGCGCCGCGCCGCGCTTGGAAACAGGAGACCATCTTATGCATGAGATTTTCGATGAACTCGAAGAGCCGGCACGTCCGGCGAAGCCCGGCCTGTCGCATCAGCGCAGGCGGGGCTGGAAGGTCAGCGGCGGAGCGGGTGCCGCTCTGCTGCTGACCGCCACGGTCACCATTGGTGCAGTGTTGCTGAACGGTGCTCCCGGCCAGCGTACTGAGAGCACCCCGAGCCCGTCCCTTGCGGTTGCGCAAGGGACGGTGGAGGGCGGCGGGGAATCAGCGGTTGATTCCCCGTCCCCTGCTGGGGATGGGCTCACCTTGGGCACGAACCCTAATGCTGTTGAGGCCCGCCCTTCGGCGCGGGCCTCTGTCGTCCCAATTGAAGCGCCAGTGCGCCAGAATCCTGACCGGTCAGACCCCGAGGCAGTGATGAAGGCGTGGGCGGTCACGTGGAGTTGGCGCGAGAAGCCGCAGGAGTCGGCGCGCGTGGCCGACTGGGTCGAACCGTTCAGTAATGTGCACGTGACTGATGCCTTCGCTACCGCTGAGCCCGTCGTTGGCGTGCAGGCCCCGTTCATGGTCACGGATGCGCAGGTGTTGCCCCGCTCCAAGAACCAGGGAATCGACACGGATTTCAGAAAATCCCGTGTCGTGAAGGTCACCGTGCGCGACCACCGCAACGTGCAGGTGGTGCTGACCTATGAGCTATCGGTGCTCCAGGATGAGAACAACCTGTGGATGGTCAGCGAGGTTTCGATGACCTCATGGGAAGGGGTGAAGGAATGATTCGCGAAGCGTTGAAGCTGGCGGCTCTGGCCGCTCTGCGTGGGGTGCTGCTGAAATTCGTGCTTCCTCTTCTTGTCGTCATCATCTTGGTGGGTGGGCTCATTGGCGGAATTGTCGCCGCCATTTTCGGCGGTACTGGTACCGCCGCAAGCGCTGGTGACTGCACCGTGAGCGGCGGCACTGGCGGCAAGAAAACCGCCGTGCACGCCTCACAGGTGGAAATCGCGAAAGCGATTGATGAGGGAATCCGAGAGCTGGGATTCTCTGGCAAAGTCTCACGCCTCACCATCATTGCCGCTTTCGGTGAATCCAGCTTGCAGAACATTGATTACGGCGACGGTGCCATCAATCCTGATGGCACCGTCGCAACAAGCATTGGGATTCTCCAGCAGCAGGACAGCTGGGGCACCCGTGAGGAGAGGATGAATCCGAAAATCGCGGCGCAGCTGTTCGTTCTGGGCCCCAAGCGCGGCGGCGGCGGTCTTGCAGACACGGCAGGCTGGGCTGACATGTCGGAGACCGCGGCAATTCACGCCGTGCAGAGAAACGCCGACCCGACGCATTATTCATCGTCGGTTGCCCCGGCCGATGCGGTCATCAAGGAAGCCGGAATTGATGTGAACCGCGGAGGCAAGAACTACAACGACGGCACCGAACAGAAGGGCGGCGACAGCTCTGCTCAGAGCTCCAGCTCTGGAGGCTGTGGCACGGGTCGTGCAGGCGGTAACGCAAACGGCGGCGACACCTACCCGTGGCTTGCTAAGACCCCCGGCCCGGGCGTTTACGTTGAGGACTCGCAAGGCTTCTTCTTCGGCGAGTGCACCTCGTATGTCATGTGGAAGCTCAACGAGCAGGCCGGAGCATCTGGCGATGATCCGACCGCTTGGCCCATTGGCAACAACAAGGGCGGCAATGGCTCGCATCTTGGCAATGCTGCGGAGTGGCGGGATGCTTGGATTGCGCGCGGCTGGCGCGTATCCACAACACCGGTTGCAGGCAGTGTTGCATGGTGGGGTGCCTTCGGTGGTTCCGGCATTGGAGAAGCCGGACATGTCGCCTGGGTTGATGCCGTTCTAGAAGACGGAAAAGTTATTTTGAGCGAATACAATAACCCGTCGCTTGCCCCGCCGGGTCACAAATATTCGAAGCGGCAGCCTGCATTTTCTTCGGCACAAGCTTATCTTGTTCCGCCGGATGAATTGATTGCGAAAAAGCCCGAGCCGAAGAATGCAGAGAATGCAGAAAAGAATGACGAAGCAGAGGCTTCGTCGGATGCTTCGGAGGAGCCGAAGCCGCAGGAGCAGCAGGCGGCAACGCCGCCTGAGGAGGCCGCGCCGCGCCGCTGGAGCGGCGGCTAGAAGCCCGGAAACCTATATTTTTAGGTATATTTTTGGGTATTCTTTGCATTAACCACCCCCCGCCCTGTAAAATTCTGTCAAAACCTCCATAACACCACCGACACCTCACACACGCTTCGTCCCTCATTGTGTGTGAGGTGTCGGTGGTTAATATTCTGGTTTTGGAATATGGGCGGGGGGTGGTTGGTGCTGTTGTTGGTCTGGGTTGGTAGGTGGTTGAGTAAGTGAGTGATTTGATGAATTAATGAATTGATTTTTTGATGTGTTTTTGATGGTTTGAAAGAATTGAGAAAGAGAAGGAGAAATTGAAATGTTGATGGATAGGGATTTGAGGTTGTTGAAGTTTATGTCGGGTTTTTCTTTTATGGTGAGTGAACAGTGTGCGAAGTATTTAGGGGTGAGTGATGTGATTGTGAGGAGGAGGTTAAAGCGGTTGGTTGAAATGGAGTTTGTGGAGGCTGAGAACGTGTTAGGGTCTAGGAGACTTTTTTATTGGGTGAGTCGTGCAGGATTGAATTTTTTGGGGGTTGCTGCGGAAGGTTCGATGCCGAAGGGGGTGCGTGTTGGGCAGATGGAGCATGACAAAGTGGTCGTGGATTTGGCGGTTGATTTTGCTGTAGCGAATCCGGATTTTGAGGTGATTGGGGAGGCTCAGATTAGGCGGCTTGATGGAATGTTGCTTGAAGCTGGGGATGAGCCGGAGTTTGCGTTGAAGCGGGTCAGCGGTGGGCGATTGGTGAATGTGTTTCCGGATGTGGTGGCGGTGAGTCCAGCAGGTCATAGGTTCTTTTTGGAATTTGAGCATTCGGTGAAGGACAAGAAGAGGTTGAAATCGCTGATGCGGGCGTATATGCACTCCGAGAAAGTTTCGGCGGTCAAATATTACGGCGTGGCGGCGGTGATGCCTCGATTGCAGGCGGCGCTTAATGAGCTGGAGGATGAAATGCCTTTGTTCGGTGGGAAGCCGAAAATTCAGATTGAGCAGGTTCAAGTGAAGAATGAGGGTTTGTTGTCATGAGTCAGAATCCGCGCCTGAGTGCGCAAGATGTGAAGCGACGGAACCAGGGGGATGACCCGAAGGCGATAGCGCGCGGCGCGGCCGCTTTGTTGGGTGTTCTCAATCCTGTGGTTCTGCTGGTGGTTCTGCTGACCGTTGGTTTTGGGCAGAAGAAGCTGCGGGGCTGGTGGGTCAGCGGTGCAGGTGCCGCTCTGCTGGTTATCAGCTCACTCTTCGGGGCAGTGCGGGGCTATTTTTCGCCGTGGCGTGAGCTTGCGGGTTTCTTTCGTGAGAACGGGGGATTGCTGGCCGCCCGTGGCATGAAGGAATTTGTGCTGAACAACGCTAGCGCTTGGATCAGCTCACAAATTCCTTTCGGCGTTGCCGTGGGATTGCTGATTGCTGGCGTTCTCATTTGGAAGCGTGGCAAATTCAATGCGCAATGGCGCGATGAAGAGCCCGAGCTGCACACCATGAGCCCGAGTGAAGCACGCGCTTTGAACGCGCGTGTTGAACGGAAGAAAAAGAAGATGCCGCAATGGGCGAATCCGAAGCCGGTTAAGCGGCTCGATGATGTCGCGGTGCGGTTGGGTGTGTCCAAGCCAGGATGCGCGGCGGTGGATGTGCCGCTCAGTGCTTTGCGGCTGCACTCAATGGTTTTTGGCCCGTCAGGGTTCGGCAAAACCACCACGATTTTTGAAGTTATTAAGGGTCTGACCTTGGCCCCGGCCGCGCAGCCGTTCCGAATCGGCACCATTTTTTTGACCATGAAGCCCGAGGCGGACATCACCGAGCAGATGCGGGCGGTTGCTCAGCGCACCGGGCGCGGATTCCACGTCATCACGCAGAACGGGGTGGGGGAAACCACGACCTACAACCCCCTGAAGTATGGCACCGCAACTGAGAGGGCAAATATCCTGGTGGGGGCTGAGGCAAACGCCGCCCACGGCGGATTCAGCGAAGCTCACTATCAGAGGTTGGGCCTTAGGTTCACTATGGTTGCTCTGGAGGCGCTGGAAGCGGCGGTGCAGGCGAAGCTGACCTACCGTGAAGATGGTCAGCCCAAACGCTGGCGGCTCGACATTGCACACGTTGCGCGCATGATGACCACTGAATCGTTGGAATCGGTGCGTAATGCTTTGGGTGGGGAACCGGTCGCAGTGCGCATCAATAAATGGTTGAATGAAGTTGCCACGGATTCAGTGACAGAATCAGGGGCAGCAGGCATGAGAAGTCGATTCGCAGTTGTTGCTGAGGGCGCGGCGGGCGCGGTGCTGGTGGATGAGCCGGGCGGTCTTGACCTGGAGCAGGCCATTGTGAACGGTGATTTCGTGGTGTTCAATTTGGACGCGGCCCAAGACCTGGAAGCCGCCCAATTTATCGCGAATTTGGCGATTTCTGATTTTGTCTCCACCATTGCCCGCCTTGGACATGCCGGCTGGCACATTGACCCTGAAACCGGCCAGCAGAACCGCCTTAACCTTCTGGTGGTGGACGAGTTCGCCGCTCTTGGAGCCACGGGATTGATCGATGCTGTCGAACGTTCCCGCAGCCACGGCGCGGCCGTGATGCTTTCCGCGCAGTCCTACACGGGCCTTAACGTGGTGGGAGAAGGGTTCTTAGAGAGGGTCAGCGCCTCCACCTCTGTGAAGTTCATTCACAGGGCCGAGGCGGAAGCCGAAGCTCTGGCTCAGCTGATTGGCACCCGCAAGGGTTTCGCGGAGACCACGCAGACGTTTGAGGATGTGGACGGTTTGGGTTCGCAGCTTCGCGCGTCGGGTCAGGGTTCGCTTCGAGAAGTGGACAAATTCCGGGTTCACCCGAACACTTTTAGAAGTCTTGCACCGGGTGAAATTGTGGCGTTGTGGAGTGTGCCGAGTCTGCACGCTGAGGTGGTCAGCGTCAGGAAAACCGGACTTCCGCCGGTGGACGATGAGCCAGCAGATGAGCCTGAGAGTCAGCAGCGGCAGGAGCCGGAGGCTGAATCTCAGGGGTCAGCTGGCGGCAAAGATGATGATGAGATGTGGGGCTGGAGCTGACCGCTAAAAAGAGAATCCCCTCAGCACCTTGTGCTGAGGGGATTCTTTCATGTCCGCCGCAGGGCTTTGCCCTTTAGCTCTTCCAGGTTAACACTGATTCGGGGGTGGGCGCATTCGTTTTCGTCATTTCCACGCGGCGGCTGAAGATAATGTCTCCGGCAATTATCAAACCCACCGACACACCCAAGGGGAGTTGTGCGCAGAACCAGGTGCCCGCGTGGCTGAGCACCAAATCCACGACATCATCAGCATCTGCACCATGCATGAGCTTCACCATGTTTCCACGCATGAAATCCGTAAGTTCTAGAACCGGGGTGAGATACAAAGGCACGGCATCGAAAAACCCGACAGCAACAATTCCAGCCACTAGCCCGCAGACAACAAGCCACCGGCCGCGCAGCTTCTTCTGACCAAAACCAACGGTGACCAGAACCACCAGCAACACAGCCGGGTTCAAGCAACCCAAAAGGAACCAGAGGATGCAGAGCATATCTTGAAAGTCGCCTTCTGGCTCTTGGCGAATTGGGTTCTCACTCCTGGGATTTAGGGGGTCGGTCACGCTGATTCCTTCGAAAGCCTTTTGTGACTCCAGATTAACATCTTGCGGAGGCGGGTGCATTTGAGTTCGTCATTTCGCCGTCCAGCTTCACGCGTTGCGCCATTGTAGCCGCGCCGCGGAGCCCGTCAAGCCCGCGTGCTGGTTCGGTGAACGGGAATCGTGCGGCCATGCGAGGGGTTGGGGGTTCCGGCGGGCATTGACAGGATCCGCTCTGCGGCGGCGCGCTGCGTGTTGAAGCTGGCGGCGACAGAATCCGGTCTGACCAAAGGTTCGGGGCGCGGTTTTTGAAGCCGCGGAAACGAAGAAAAGGGGGGCTCAGAGATTATCTCTGAGCCCCCCCTTATGCGTGGGTTAGTTGCTGAACATCACTGACCAGCTAGAAACTTCGCCGTTCTTGGGGAAATTTGACGTGCCCATCGTGATGATGGTGAAGTCGGCTTCTTCCAGCAGGCGCATGAATTCCTGATGCTGCTCTGATTCGGTGCCGAAGAGCTGAGCGCGGGCCTTGAAGTCCGTCAGAACCTTGTCAAGGTTGGCGGGAATGGTGCCGCGCCCGGAGAGGTGCAGGCTCATGTCCAGGCCGCCGTGATTGTTGCGGCGGTAGCTTGCCTTGATGTCGAAGATTGCCATGATGAGTTTTCCTTCTTCTGTTGATTGGCGGCGTTCCCGGTTGGGCCCGCCGGTCAGGTTTCGGGGTTTCCCGCCCCTCAACCTTACATATATAGTGTACCATATTAGGAACACTATAAGCAAGGTAAAGCGGGAAAAAATTCCCCGAAAATCAGCCGCAGCCGAAGGAAAATACAAGTGACCCGCCCACCCCTGCAAGGGTAGGCGGGTCACTTGTTTACAAAGCCAGCAAAACAGCGTGAATAGCGATTTTAGCAGTAGCCCAAATCACAGCGTAAGCTATGGAGCCCTTGATAATCAGCTCAGGCTGCCGGTAGTAGCTCGCAATGCAGACCAGGCCCAAGAGGGTGAAAAAATACCCTCCAATAAACCATAAAAGGTCAGTTGAAATGTCCTCCAACATAGGCGTTCTTCTTTCAGTGATTGGGGAGGCTCAGCATAACGAGACTTCCAATGATGACAACCAGTATCAGCGCGCAGGCAAAGAGAAGAAACTCTTCACCATCAAAAATAATCGCGCCCAAAAAAAGGATAGCGAGGAAGCAGGCCCCACAAATCAAAAAGAGCACCACTTAGACCCCCAGCTTTGCGGCCAGCTCTGCAAGAAATTCGCGGGCGGGAAGCACTTCCGCGCTTCCCTTGTGGCGGGTCAAGGCGTGACGGGCGAAGGATTCGAGGGCTTCGCAGGTCACCGGGATTTGTTCGGCTGAGCCCTCATGAATTTCACCCCAGGGGTCGAACTCGTCGTCTTCGAAGTTGTGCCAGACCGTGACCGGGTTTTCGATGAACTCAGAGCCGCCATCCCAGCACATCCACACGGTGGAATCCCACAGCTCACCCGGTGCCTTGTAGATTTTTTCGCCGTTGCGACGCACGCCGCCGGTGACTTCTTCACAGAACGGGTCAGTTCCGTGCAGGGCATTTTTTTCAGCCTTCTTTACCGGGTCTTCCAGGGTGCCAATGCCGTGGAAAATGTTCGCAGCGGGAACCCAAGGGTCAAAATCCACGGCCTCCACGGGAATGAGCATTGCCGGGGTGAAGCTCGTCAGAGCGAAGGCTTCGCCGCCAGCCTTCTCGATTTCTTCGACCTTGCGGGTGAGATTGTGCAGGTCTTCGATGGTCAGCTTTGCCATGATGTTTTTTCCTTCTGTTGGGTGTTTCGGCTTGTCCGGGTGGATTTCGCCGGTCAGGTTTCGGGGTTTCCCGCCCCTCAACCTTACATATATAGTGTATCACATTCGATACACTATAAGCAAGGTAAAGCGGGAAAAGTTTCCCCGAAAATTCCCAAGTCAAAGCACATAAAAAGGGGCGGCGGTGCATGGTGCACCGCCGCCCCTTCGAGCAGGACGATTAAATCAGATTCGGAATGAACGCCAGAGCCGAAAGCATCACCAGTGCGCACGACGCGAACAGTCCGGTGACATCAACCCTCCAGCCTTTCGCACGGAACCATAGGCCGGCCACAGGGCCAGCGGCACAAAAGAGCAGCAGGGCCAGCAGGCCGAAGAGTCCGAATGAGCCAGCGGCCGCCGCCGCAGAGAGCGCAATTTTCATATCCAGACCCTCGACAAGTTCGGGGATGCTTCGCTGCATCTGGCGAAGGATGAGCCACATCTCCAGAGCGGAGGCAAACATGAAACCACCGGTGCCACCCGCGCCGGCATCTTGGGGCGACTGAATCAGTCCAGCATTGAGGAAGCCGCTAGCGACCAGGCCGAGAGCGACCGCGCCCATGATCGTTACAGCTCGAAAGCCGACAGCTTCCACATTGGCGCGCTTTCCAAAAGCGATGACGGGCCCGGCGGCAATCAAGAAGAGACAGCACATCAGGGATGGGCCATAGGTGGGCCATAAGCCCGCCAACCCAAGCAGGAACGCCGCGCCGCTCAAAAGCAGGTAGCAGGACGTCGCGAGCCAGGAGTGAGAGTGTGCCTTCTGAGATGAAGAGGTCATGATGGGTTGTCCTTCTGTCGTTGATTGAGAATGAGGTGATTTTATCCCGCAGCTTCCCACCCGGGAAGCGTCAATCAATTTACCCCGGGGTAAATTGATTGACGCGCACCGCACACCATGCGGGCGCTATGAGATTACCTCACAGTTTATAGTGTACCATATAAGGAACAATATATTTTAGAAATATGCTTGCTTATAGTGTTTCGAATATGATACACTATAAATGTAGGGCAAGGACGGGAAAACCCTTGACCTGCCAGGTTGAACCAACCTGGCTCCACCTGAACCACGACAGAAGGAAACAAAATCATGAACGCTTGGAACCTGGGAGCTGATGACCTCGAATTTTTGAGCCGTCATCTTGAAGACCTGGAAGCCGCAGGAACGCCGGGCTTCGGCCTCATTCTGACTGAACGGATTCCTTTCACTTTTGACAGTGAGAAAAAGGCTCTTTGGGGCGAAGATATCGGCACCCTTGAGGAGATTCTCGATTGGCTCGAATCCGACCCGAAGCCGACGCAGAGCACCTTCTGTGAGACCATCAGCGGCGGGTACCGTGATTCTGGAGAGCAGCTTTTCGCCGCGCCCGCTCAGCCGGTCACCGGCGAAGTGTTCGTGTGGTGGGATGATTCAGGCCAAGAGCCGCGCACCGTGTTCATGGATGCAGGGGATGCTAACCCGGAGGATTTGAGCAATCCGGCCGCCGAAGCGTGGGAGGACATGGAGCGTCTGGCGGTGCATGATGCACCGCTTCCGGTCACGGTTGAGAATGTTCTCGCCTACGCGCGACGTGAGGTTTTCACCGTCAATGCGCCGGAGCGAATCGAATTGATCCCGGCGCGGGAATTGCTGGAAGAGCTGACCGAGCATTTCGCGCAGCAGGTCGAGGACTAGGGGGAGGGGAGCAATGCTACTAGCCGCTCTCTCAGTCGAGAAAATCAACAACGCAGGAATAATTACTGCCGCCATTTTTGCGCTCATTGTTGCCGCTTTTACCCTCACAGCCTGCTTCAAAAGCAAAGGTGAGGTAGGCGCAATAATTGTGTTGGGGATTCTTGCTTTAGCGGCCGGGGTTACCACCATTCAGGGTGCAATGGTTGCCTACGCTGTGGTCATGCAAAAATAAAAGCCCCCGGTGCCACCGCCCAATAATGGGCGGGGGAAAGGCGCCGGGGGGACCCCGACCCAAAGGCGGGGGACAGAAGGGCGTGCATCATGGAGCACGCAAGGAAAGGATAGCATGACGAAAAAGAAAAGGACCGTTTATCTGACCGTCGCACAGGCGGCCGCGCTGGCTGGGGTTAGCGAACGCACCATTCGCAAAAACTGCAAAGCCGGGAATCTGCACGCCGCCGGACAGATTGGCGCATCTCTGGGATTCTTTGAATCCGACGTGAAGGAATGGATGCAGTGGCGTGAAGAGAATCCGCGTGATTCGCGGGCTTGGGGCTGGAACGGCAGCGGCACCCCGCGCCCGCGTGGCGTGCCGCTCAAGGGGCAGAAGAAATGAAGGTCTTAGCAGTCATTGCGCTGTTCGCCCTCGCGCTTGTGTTCTTACTCGCCCCGGTGCATTTTCTCATCACCCGTGGGTGGGGGCGGCGGCGCGGGGCCTGGTATTGGCTTCTGTGGTCGGGCTTGGCGGTGGACACCGGCTATTGGGCACTCATGGTTGCTCTGCATTAGCCCCAAGGTGAGGCCCCTCTCTCAATCGCGAGAGAGGGGCCTCATTGTACATTTTCGGGAGGGTAAACCCTTGCTTATAGTGTTCTGAATATGATACACTATATATGTAAGGTTGAGGGGCGGGAAACCCCGAAACCTGACCGGCGAAATCCACCCGGACAAGCCGAAACACCCAACAGAAGGAAAAAACATCATGACCCCTTGGGAAGAACTGCTTAACTTCATCGAAGCTCTACTTAGGTTCATCTTTACCCCTGTCTTCTTCATGGTTGACATTTGGCGGGGCTTCTGCGGGACTGACACAGTCTGCGGGCTTGTAACTTCCCCCTTTTTCCTCTTCGCCCCCATCATCGGGGAGTTGTTCTTGCTAATCGGGGCAATCGCTTTCTTATCAGGCCTCATCAAAAAAATTGCCCATGATATCCGGTGGAAAGAAACCCTGGAAAAAAAGGTAATCCCTGGAGAGTTCGCCTTCGACTTTGAAATCTACAACTGGAACAGTGACATCGAGGAAGAAGAAATCATCAAGAACCCAACCTTTGATGAGGTCAAGCTCCAAGAACCGAAGTTTGAGTTTCGCTCGACTCTCCCAAACCGCAAAAATCCTTTGACCACAAAGCTAACGCTCAAGGAAAACGGCTTGTGGTCACCTGACGGCTGGAACGGATCGCAAGACGACACCGACCGGCGGGTCGTTTCTACCGTCCACATTGTGCCAACCGACCGAGAAACCAGCTTCACCACCACCGAAATTTGGCATTGGCGAGACTGCAACCGTCGGCAGCTTCGCAAGGAAAAGAAAGCAGGAAAGATTCACCGCCACGGTGGACACTGCAAGCGGACCCTGTCAGTCAAACACGTTTTCTGGCACATCAGGAAAGGCTAGAAGCCACAACAAAAGGTGCCCTACCCCTAGAAAGGGGTGGGGCACCTTTTGTGTGCATCAAGCGAAAAAGAACCCATTCGGCGGGCGGAAATAACGCTCAGAAATGACCGCGTGGCGCTCCGCGTCCTCCACGGTGACCGTGCCATTCTCACACCCTCGCGCGAAATCCTCCAGAACGTCCAGCGTTGATTTCTCACCTTCGGCTGCGGGCTCAACCCGCACCCGCTGGCGGGCTCCAGCATGACCAAACGCGACGCTGATAAACCCTTGCACCGCCGCCGCTGATAGCGGCGGCACAGGCCGCTGGAGGGCCGCGTCTGCTGCGGCGACCCATTCCACCAAACCGGCCAGCGTGTCGGTTGCTTGGGCGAGGATTTCCCACTGCTGCGCACCGGGGCGGCGGAACTCTACCGTGGCGGTGAATAGGGAACCGGTCATAGGTCAGGCCTTTCAAACAGGGATTGAGAAGCCCCGCCAGGTGTGATGCCTGGCGGGGCTCTTGAAAGATTCCTAATTGCTCAACTTTCGTTGAACGTGGTTCCTCTTTTTTGTTCACGCTGACTGGCGGAAACGCAAGCCTTCAATGAAGGCCCTGCACCATCCGGTGCAGGGAATGATAAGGCCAAGGAACCTTAGTGCTTCCAGATTAACATCTTGCGGCGGGGGTTGCATCTGTTTTGGTCATTTTGGTGGGTGAATTTTTTGTGCTGGGGTTTCACGATCAGCAGCGGGGCGCTGTGCGTGTAACCCCTGCACCAAAAGGGCGGGAAGCTGCGGGACTGCGTGCACTCTGGAGAACATTTTTTGTGTGACGTGCATCATGTGGATAACTTAGCGAAAGGTGGGGGGTTTGGTAGCGAAAGGTGGGGGGTTTGGTAGCGAAAGGTGGGGGGTTTGGTAGCGAAA
>ERZ1674050.10-NODE-10-length-19092-cov-8.697641_pt1 | contig 19092 bp, 8 predicted proteins | sample MGYA00581126_ERZ1674050 | MGnify/ENA primary metagenome ERZ1674050 (study PRJEB41354, sample SAMEA4873315) | human saliva metagenome | biome: human-associated habitat [ENVO:00009003]; feature: mouth environment [ENVO:08000002]; material: saliva material...
CCTTCAAGATTGAGTCCCACAACCACCCCTCGTACGTGGAGCCCTACCAGGGTGCCGCTACCGGTGTGGGCGGTATTGTGCGTGACATTATTTCGATGGGTGCACGCCCGATTGCTGTGATGGACCCGCTGCGTTTCGGCGCGATTGATCACCCGGACACTGCCCGCGTTATTGGCGGCGTGGTTGCCGGTATTGGTGGCTACGGTAACTCCCTGGGTCTGCCGAACATCGGCGGCGAGGTTGAGTTCGACTCCTGCTACCAGGCAAACCCGCTGGTCAACGCACTGGCTGTGGGCATTATGCGCCACGAGGACATCCGCCTGGCGAACGCATCGGGTGTGGGCAACAAGGTTGTCCTCTTCGGTGCACGCACCGGTGGCGACGGCATCGGCGGTGCATCGGTGCTGGCTTCGGAGTCCTTCGATGACACCAAGCCCTCGAAGCGTCCTGCCGTTCAGGTGGGCGACCCCTTCGCTGAGAAGGTTCTGATTGAGTGCTGCCTGGAGCTGTTCAAGGGCTCCGTGGTTGAGGGTATTCAGGACCTGGGTGCTGCGGGTATTTCCTGCGCAACCAGCGAGCTGGCTTCTAACGGTGAGGGCGGCATGCACGTCGACCTGACCAAGGTTCTGCTGCGTGACCCCACCCTGACCCCGGGCGAGATTCTGATGTCTGAGTCTCAGGAACGCATGATGGCTGTTGTCTCCCCCGAGAACGTAGAGCGCTTCGAAGCGATCATGAACAAGTGGGGCGTGGAGTACTCCTTCCTCGGTGAGGTCACCAACTCTGGCCGCCTGGTCATCGAGTGGGACGGCGAGGTCATCGTGGATGTTGACCCCCGCACCGTCGCGCACGACGGCCCGACCTACGAGCGTCCCTACGCACGCCCCAAGTGGCAGGATGACGTTCAGGCTAACCACTTCACCGGTTCGGCTGCTGACGACTCCCGCCCGCGTGGCAAGGAGCTGGGCGAGGCAATCAAGGCGTTCATGGCGTCCCCGAACATGTGCTCCAAGTCCTGGATCACTAACCAGTACGACCGCTACGTTCAGGGCAACACCGCCCTGTCCATGCCGGACGACGGCGGCGTGGTGCGCGTGGACGAGAACACCAACCTCGGTGTTGCTCTGGCGACCGACGCCTCCCCGCGTTTCACCTACCTGGATCCGTACGAGGGTGCTCGCGCGTCCTTGGCTGAGGCGTACCGTAACGTTGCTACCGTTGGTGCACGCCCCGTGGCTGTGTCTGACTGCCTGAACTTCGGTTCTCCCGAGGATCCGGACGTCATGTGGCAGTTCGCTGAGGCCGTTCGCGGTCTGGCCGATGGCTGCATGGAGCTGGGTGTTCCGGTGACCGGCGGTAACGTGTCCCTGTACAACCAGACCGGTGGCAAGGCTATTAACCCAACCCCCGTGGTGGCAATGATGGGCGTGATGGATGACGTCACCCGCCGCACCCCCTCGGGTTGGGCTCCTGAGCACGACGGTCAGGCGATTTACCTGCTGGGTACCACCCGCGATGAGCTGGACGGCTCCGAGTGGGCTCGCTTCAAGGGTCACCTGGGCGGTCAGCCGCCGAAGGTTGATCTGGCTCTGGAGCGTCAGCTGGGTGACATGCTGGTGAACATGTCTCGTGACGGCATGATTGATGCCGCTCACGACGTGTCTGCCGGTGGTCTGGCTGCTGCTCTGTCGGAGGCTTGCCTGCGTTTCAACATCGGTGCCCGCATCGGCCTGGGTGAGGTTGCTGAGCGTGACGGCGTGGACCTGTTCACCCTGCTGTTCTCGGAGTCCCTGGGCCGTGTTGTGGTTTCGGTTCCGCGTTCTGAGGAGGTGCGCTTCAAGGATATGTGCACCGCTCGCCAGTTCCCCTTCGCACGTATTGGTGTGGTGGATGCTGCATCGAACGCTCTGGACTTCCAGGATGAGGTTTCCATTGACCTGGATGAGCTGCGTGCAGCTCACGAGGGCACTCTCGCTTCTTACTTCGGTGAGGTTGCGAAGGGCTAGTCTTCGACTAGTTTGAGACTAACGCCGAAAGGGGCGGATGCTTGTGAAAGCATCCGCCCCTTTTGTTATGCCCGCTGGCTTGTGCGTTGAGCGTTTAGGCGTTGTGCGTTGAGGTGTTCTGTTTATGCGCGTTCTGGGTTTATGCCTCGGCGACCTTGCGGCCCAGCTGCGCGAACAGGGAGGCGTTGATGCGGAAGCCTTCGATGCACTCTTCAATGAGGGCTTCGCGCTGTTCGTCGGTCAGGGGTGCGTTGTCGAGCAGTTCGCGGTAGCCGTCCTTGAAGACCTTGGGCTTGGGCAGTTCGGTGAAGCGGTACATGCTCAGTGCTTCGGCGGGGATGCCGTAGTGGCGGTTAACGAGTGCTGCGACTGCCTGGCCGCCGGAGAGGTCGCCGAGGTAGCGCAGGTAGTGGTGTGCGAGGTAGCGTTCGGGGGAGTTGACGGTGGCGCGGATGCGCTCTACATACTCTGCGGTTGCGGGCAGGGGCGCGTCGATGTCGCCGTCCTGGCCGAGTGCGCGGATGTCTGCGCGGATGTATTCTGCGCGGTCGAGGCCGGGGTGGGTGAAGGGGTCGGTGATGGGGTTGGGTTCTGCGCGGTAGTGTTCGGAGACCGCTTCGAGTGCTTCGTAGATGTGCACGTACTGGTTGATGAGGCGCAGGTATGCCTCGGTGTTGAGGGAGCCGCCCATGAGATCTTCCATGAAGGTGGAGTGTTCGGCGTTGTCGTGGACGTGCTTGGTGCTTTCCTTCAGGCGTGCGGAGAAGCGTTCCTGGGTGGTTTCGGGGGCGGTAATAGTCATGGTGGGGTTCCTAAATTTGCTTGTGGGTGGACTATAAAGGTTTTAATGACACTGTGTCACCAAACTGTTAATGACATATTGTCACCAAAAACCGGTTTTGGCAATAGCCCCCACAAAAAATTTGCTAAGGTAAACCTTATGAGTAAGTCACCCTAGGCATTAAGTTACACAAACATAGGCTAATAGGTCTAGACTTGATACGAACACCACAATCACAAAATTCAAGGAGACACCGAATGTCTACCCCCTCTCTCACCAAGCGCACCTGGGCGTTCTTGGCTTCGGCAACCATCGGCCTCAGCGGCGTCGCCGGCGTACCCGCAGCCTTCGCAGCTGAAACCAACTCCCACATCAGCGCCGGTGAGGTTGCCGCAGCCTCAGAGCAGAGCCTGCAGGACGTCACCGTCAACTGGGGCCTGAAGAAGTCCTTCCGCTCCTACATCAACGGCCCCTTCTCCCAGGGCTCCCAGAAGCTGACCGGCGTCACCACCAACGAAGACGGCTCCTACCACTTCACCGCCGCCGAAGGCACCGTAGCCAACGGCGAATACTCGGTCACCTTCACCGGCTCCTCGATCCACTACACCGCTCACCACGGTCTGCTGGAAGTCATCATCTCCGACCTCTCCGTCACCATTAAGGACGGCGTGGGCACCGTGCGCGCCAACGTTCAGTCGCGCCCCTACAACGGCAACACCACCCCGAACGACCTGGTCGAAACCAAGAACATGACCCTCGGCACTTTCAACGCCTCCGGTCTGAAGGTTGAGGGTAACACCATCACCCTGCCCAGCGTTGACGAAGAAAACGGCACCCGCGTCAAGCTCTCCGAAGAGGCAACCGGCGCCTTCGCCGGCTTCTACAAGGCAGGTCAGGAGCTGGATGCACTCGGCTTCTCCGCAACCATCGTGACCAAGGAAGCACCCGCGCCCGCACCTTCCGCTGAGCCCAGCGCCGAGCCGACTGCTGCGCCGACCGCAGAGCCTTCCTCCGCACCGACCAGCGAGGCACCCAAGCCCACAGACCCCAAGCCCGCAGAGCCCACTTCTGCAGCACCGAGCGCAGCTCCCACCTCCGCGGCACCCTCCTCCCCCGCCGCAACCACCGAGCCCAAGCGTGAAGAAAAGGTCACCGGCAACGTCGTCGAGTCTGGCACCCTCAGCTGGGATATCCGCGAGTCCTTCCTGAAGTACCTGACCAGCTTCGCGCACGGCTCCGTGAACGTTGACGGTCTGGAGAAGACCGCAGCAGGCGGTCTGAAGTACACTCAGGCATCCGGCGTGTACAACCCCGAAACCAAGACCGGCCAGATCAACTTTGCGGGCACCGCAGAGTTCACCGGCCACAACGGTCAGCTCAAGAGCACCATCAAGAACATGCGCCTGGTCGTCGTCAACGGCAAGGGCACCCTGGTCGCTGATGTTGACGCGCTGACCCGCGACGGCAAGTCCGTTTCTAAGACCGGCCTGGCTATCGCCGAGGTGGACCTCTCCGGCGCAAGCGTGAAGGACGGCGTCTTCTCCGCACAGAACGCGGCAGTCGCACTCACCGATGAAGGCTCCGAGGTTCTCTTCGCGGGCCAGTACCGCGGCTCCGACAACGCCATGGCGCCGCTGAGCTTCTCCGTAAAGCTCAGCGAGCAGACCGCGGAGAACACCGTTGAGGTTCCCCGCATCTCTGAGAACAAGTCCTCCGATAGCAGCTCCTCCGAGAACAAGGGTTCTGAGAACAACTCTTCCGACAACGGCTCCTCGAACTCCTCCGGTAACTCCGGCGCTAACGGCTCCGGTTCTGACGGTTCGGCAGGCACCTCCGGCAGCGTCTCTAACGGCGGTTCCTCCTCGAACGGTTCTGTCAGCAACAACCCGGCACAGCCTGTCTGCGTACCCGTCACCCGCACCCGCGAGGTGCAGGAGCAGGGCGCATCCGACGGCACCATTAAGAGCGCAAACCTTGGCTGGGGCGTGCGTGATTCCTTCCGCAACTACGTGCGCGGCGGCATCGCGAACGGTAGCTGGGAGCTGAACGGCACCTCCTACTCTTCGGATGCGTTCAACTGGTCTAACGGCACCGGCACCTTCAAGGGCGGTAAGGGTTCCATCTCCTTCAGCGGTTCGGTTCGTTTCACCGGTCACCACGGCATTCTGGACACCACCATTGCGAACCCGCGCCTTGAGATTAACGGTAATTCCGGTACTCTCTACGCGACCATGAACAGCAATGACCCCTCCGGCAAGGCAACTAACTACGGTGAGGTGGCGCTGCTGAAGGTGGATCTTTCGGGTCTGCAGAGCTCCTCTGACGCTGTGAGCGTCAACGGTGCGGCAACCACCCTGACCGTTGAGGGCGCGAAGGCGTTCGCTGGCTTCTACGACGCCGGTAAGGACATGGCTCCGCTGAGCTTCTCCGCGGCGATTAACGGCGCGAAGACCACCACCAAGACCGTGTCCGAGACCGTCTACGAGGGTGAGGGTTGCGACCCGGTCACCGGCAAGCCTCTGGCTTCCACCGGTGCCTCCGGTGTTGAGGGCACTCTGGTTGCAGGCTTCATCGCTGTTGCAGCCGGTGCGGGTACCGTCGTGTACACTCGCCGCCGCAAGAAGGCATAACGGCTTCTTTTCTAAGGACGCCCACACCGTCGGCTCGCCGCTGAGACTCGACCCTGAGACTCACCGGTGAGCCGACACGGCCCGTGCGGGGGTGCAGATTTTCACTGCACCCCCGCTTCAGGTGCCAGGTTTTACCCCGACGCCTACCCCAGTTTTTCTTAACTCCCTTTTTTCTGTGAGACGACGATGTTTTCTTCCCTTTCTTCTTCTGCCCTGAACCGCCGCGATGCAGTGAAGTATGCGGCGTTCTCCATCACTTCCGCGTTTCTGCTGAGCTCTTGCGGTGTGGGTACTCAGAACCCGGCCGCTTCTTCAAGCACTTCGCAGGCTGTGGTGGATGAGCAGAGCACCCGCACCGTTTTGGAGAACCTTGCCGATCAGCTGCGTTCTTCTATTGCCCCTGATCAGAAGGCTCTGCGCGGCCCCAATAGCGCCGCAGATACCCCCGAAATTCAGCCGATGGTCGATACCCCCACTCCGGCTTTCCCCGTGACGTTCAAGGACTTCAACGGCACCGAGGTGACCGTTAAATCCGCTGACCGTGTGCTGGCGCTGGACCTGTACGGCACTCTGGCTCAGCAGATGATTGCGCTGGGCCTGGGCGGTCGCCTGGTCGGTCGTGTCACCTCCTCGACTGAGCAGTCGCTGGCTCACCTGCCGCTGGTGACCCAGAACGGTCACGACCTGAACGCTGAGGCGATTCTGGCGACCTCCCCGGACCTGGTGCTGTGGGATAAGAGCAACGGCCCGATTGAGATTGTGGATCAGCTACGCGCAGCGGGCGTGACCGTGGTGGTCTTCGATCATGAGCGTCGTATGGATAAGATCATTCCGCAGCTCAAGGCTGTTGCGCAGGCGCTGGGTGTTCCGGAGGCGGGCGAGCAGGTTGCTGCCCGCGTGCAGAAGGACCTGGATTACGCTCTGCAGGTGCTCAAGGACGTCGCCCCGAAGGGTGCACAGCAGGTGTCGTTCGCATTCTTGTACGTGCGCGGTACCGCTGGCGTGTTCTTCGTGCTCGGTAAGGGTTCGGGCGCTGACGATTTGATTCAGGCTATTGGCGGCAAGGATGTGGCGTCTGAGCAGAACGCGACGAATATTATTCCGGCGACCAGTGAGGCGCTGGTGAAGCTGAACCCGGACATCATTCTGACCATGAGCGGCGGCATTAAGTCCACCGGCGGTTTGGATGGTTTCTTGGCTCGCCCGGGTGTGGGTGAGACGACTGCCGGTAAGAATAAGCGCATTATCGATATGGGTGACGGCCAGATTCTGTCCTATGGCCCGAATACTCCGGCAGTGTTGCTCTCGCTCGCTAAGGCTGCGTACTCCACTCCTGCGGGGGGCCAGTAGTGGCTGCCGTGAAGAGTGCGGCGGGTGCGCGGGATTATCGTGCTTCGCGTCGGCGTCGTGCCGGTCTGACGTTTACGTTTTTGGCGGTGGCACTGTGCGTTGTGATGGTGCTGTCTGCGGGTTTGGGTCAGTACAATATCCCGACTGATCAGGTGGTTGCTTCTGTGGGCCGCCGCCTGGGTCTTGCGCCGGAGAACCCGGCGATGCAGCTGGCGGATAGCACTCTGTGGAATATCCGTTTCCCGCGTGTGCTGTTGGGCGTGCTGGTGGGTGCCGCTTTGGGTACTTCCGGTGCGGTGATGCAGTCGGTGTTTGGTAACCCGTTGGCTGAGCCGGGCGTGATTGGTGTTTCCTCGGGTGCGGCGGTTGGCGCGTGTTTGTCGATTGTGTTGAACCTGCAGTTCTTCGGTATTTTCACGACTCCTGCATTCGCGTTTGTGGGTGCGTTGGCGGCTACTGCGCTGGTGTATTTCCTGTCGCGTTCTTCGGGTCGTGCGAAGGTCCTGTCGATGATTTTGACGGGTATTGCGGTGACCGCGGTGGCGAATGCGATTATTGCGTTCCTCATGTTCATTGCTGATACGACGAGCCGCGATCAGATTGTGTTCTGGCAGATGGGTTCGCTGAACGGCGCCACGTGGAAGGCTGTTGCGAGCGTGTGGCCGGTTATTCTCATCGGTTTGGTGGCGTGTTTCGTGATGGCTTCTTCGCTGGATGTTCTGGCGTTGGGTGAGCGTGCGGCGCAGCATTCGGGTGTGAACGTGGAGCGCCTACGCGCGGTGTCTATTGCGGCGACGGCTCTGTTGACCGGTGCTGCGGTGGCGTATGCGGGCATTATTGCATTTATTGGCCTGATTATTCCGCACCTGTTGCGCATGATTTTGGGTCCGTCGAATCGTGTGCTGTTGCCGGCTTCGGCATTGGGTGGCGCGCTGTTGATTGCGCTGTCTGATTTGGGTGCGCGTACGCTGGTGCCTTTTGCTGATTTGCCGATTGGTATTTTTACGGCTTTGGTGGGCGGCCCGACGTTCTTCGTGTTGTTGCGTCGTTCCCTGGGTCAGGGCGGAGGTGCTTCGTGAGTGAGTTGTTGAGCCTGTCCGGTGTGTGTTTTAACGCTGGTGGGCGTCAGATTTTGAATGATGTGTCTCTGTCTGTTGCTGCGGGCGAGGTTGTGTCGCTGATTGGTCCTAATGGTGCCGGTAAGTCGACTCTGTTGGGTGTGATTGCTGGTGATATTGCGCCCAGTGGCGGTGAGATTCTGTTGGATGGCACCCCTCTGGGTTTGATTCCTGCCCGTCAGATGGCGCGTCAGCGTGCGATGCTGTTGCAGAAGTTGAATGTGGCGTTTTCGTACACGGTGCATGAGGTGGTTCAGATGGGCCGCACCCCGTGGAAGGGTACGGAGCGCGCTGAAGAGGATGACTCCGTGGTTGCTTCGATGATGGAGCGTACGTCGGTAACTCATTTGTCGGATCGCGATATTACGACTCTGTCCGGTGGTGAGAGTGGTCGTGCTCATTTGGCGCGTGTGTTTGCTCAGCAGACTCCGCTGATTCTTTTGGATGAGCCGACTGCGGCATTGGATATTACGCATCAGGAGCAGACGTTGCGGGTGAGCCGTGAGTTGGCTGCTGAGGGTGCTGCAGTGTTGACGGTGCTTCATGACTTGGATGTGGCGGCTGCGTATTCTGACCGTATGGTGTTGTTGCGTGGTGGTGAGGTGGTTGCTTCGGGCGCCCCTGAGCAGGTGTGTTCGGCGGAGTTGTTGTCTGAGGTGTATCAGCATCCGATTGAGGTGTTGAGGCATCCGGTGACGAATCGTTTGTTGATTCTGCCAGAACGCTGAGTTTGCTGGCGCGTTGAGTTTGCTGGCGCGTTGATTTTACGGGGCGTTAGCGAAGCATCCCGCAAACATTTTCTACCTCAAAATATGCCAGTATTCGCATATATTAAATCTCCGTTCTGGAATGGCTGTAAATATCAGTTCATTACAGGGCGGAGATTATCTTTATCCCCTTCTGCACGGATACACTGAAAGGTAGTGTCCGCAATACTGAACTCTATTCAGTTCAGCATTCCATCCATTCGAGAAAGAGACCCCCGCATGGATCCTCAGCAGAAAACGGCAGCGCCTGCCGTTGCCGGCTACATTCCCGAATATTCTGAAACACCGCATAGCGGATCTTTCGATATTGCCCAGCACGGTTTGAGCAGCGATGATGTTGCCCGCCTGACTGCTGAGGGTAGAGTCAATACCCAGAACAATAAGTCTTCTCGCACGCTGTGGAGCATTATGCGTGCGCACCTGTTCACGGTCTTCAACTTTGTGTTGGGTGCCTGTGGTGCAGTGGTGATCATGTACCAGCGTTGGGCTGATCTGCTCTTCCTGGGGGCTGTTATCGCTAACGTGGTGATTGGTTTTGTGCAGGAGTACAAGGCGAAGCTTGAGCTGGACCGCATCTCCCTGCTGGACCGCTCCCCCGCTACTGCCGTGCGTGACGGTAAGAGCGTTGAGGTTCCGATGGAGCAGCTGGTTGAGGGTGACGTTGTCATCCTCAAGCGCGGCGATCAGGTTCCGGCGGATGCTGTTGTGCTCACCTCCGATTCTTTGGAGCTGGACGAGTCCCTGCTGACCGGTGAGAACGACCCGATTGCTAAGCGCCCCGGCGATATGGTGCTGTCGGCGTCCAGTGTGCTGGGTGGTACCGGCCGCGTCCTACTCTCTCACGTGGGTGCGAATTCTCGTGCAAGCAAGATTTCTGATGAGGCGCGCCAGTTCTCGCGTATTCAGTCTGAGCTGCGTGATGCGCTGAACCGTGTGGTCCGCTGGATTACGGTGGGTCTTGCGGTCATTATTCCTGTGGTGTCGTGGGGTCAGATTCAGGCTGCTGGTGGCCTGGAGACCGTGCAGCAGAACCACCTGTGGGAGCAGGTTTCTATTGCTGTGGTGTCCTCGGTTGCTTCGATGATTCCGCAGGGTCTGGCGCTGATGACTACTCTGGCGTTTGCGGCGGCGGCTGTGGCGCTGGGCCGTAAGCACAACATCCTGGTGCAGGAGCAGCCTGCGGTTGAGGTTCTGGCTCGTGTGGATGTGGTCTGCTTCGATAAGACCGGCACCCTGACTGAGGGTGGCGTGATTTTTGATTCGGTGCGCCCGCTGGACACCGTTGCTGAGGCTGAGGGCCCGGATGCTGACTCGGCGGAGCACACTTCCTGGCGTGCTTCTCTGCCTGCCGGTTGGAATGAGGCGCTGGCGTGGTTTGGTCACGATGAGAACGCGAACCCGACCGCTGCGGCTCTGACCGGTGGTTTCCCGGATGCTTCTTCGGCGTCGGTGAGCGGTATTGTGCCGTTCTCGTCGGCTCTGCGTTTTAGCGCGATTGAGTTTAAGGATTCGGGTGCGTGGCTTCTGGGCGCTCCGGAGGCGCTTCTCGCCAAGGGCACCGCTGAGCGTGAGCGTGCCGCCGAGCTGGCGGCGCTGGGTCTGCGCACGATGGTTTTGGCGCATGCTTCTGCGGTGGTTCGCAATGAGAAGGATGAGCCGATCCAGAAGATCCCGTCGGATGCTACCCCGGTTCTGTTCGTGATTTTCCGTGAGAATGTGCGAGCGGATGCGCCTGAGATTGTGGAGTATTTCCACCGTCAGGGTGTGACTTTGAAGGTCTTCTCGGGTGACAACCCGTTCACTGTGGCTGCGGCTGCGAAGACTGCGGGCATGGATACGTCTGCGGGCGCGGTTGATGCTTCGACTCTGCCTGAGGACGGTCCGGAGCTTGCTGAGGCTGCGGCTACTCACAATATTTTCGGTCGTGTGTCGCCCGAGCAGAAGAAGAACATGGTGATTGCCCTGAAGGAGCGCGGCCATGTGGTGGCGATGACCGGTGACGGCATTAACGACGCTCTGGCACTTAAGCATGCAAGCTTGGGTATTGCGATGGGTAACGCGGCTCCTGCGACGAAGGCTGTTTCTCGCCTGGTTCTGCTGGACGGTAAGTTCTCGTCTCTACCGGCTGCGTTGGAGCAGGGCCGTCAGGTCATTACGAACATTGAGATGGTGGCTAACCTGTTCTTGACGAAGACTGGTTTCGCGATTCTTCTGGGCGTTCTGTTCAGCCTCTTCGGTTTGACTTTCCCGTTCTTGCCGCGTCAGTACTCGACTGCGGACTTCTTGATTGTGGGTGCGTCGTCCTTCGCGTTGACTCTGTTGCCGAATTCGCGCCGTTACGTGCCGGGCTTCTTGCGCCGCGTGCTGAATTACACGGTTCCGAACTCGATTATTGTGGTTGCGATGCTGTTGGCGGTGACGTTCACGGCTCGCGGCATGGGTATTGAGGATATCCGTCAGGTTCAGACGGCTTCGTTCATCACCCTGGTGATGATGGGTCTGTGGAACTTGGCTGCGGTGGCTCGCCCGTTCAACCGTGCTCGTGTTCTGCTGTTTGGTGCGTTGCTTGCGGTGTTCTTCGCGGCGTTGTTCGTGCCGATTCTGGTGGAGTACCACCAGTTCGTTACTGTGCTTCCGCACCTGCTGTGGACGGCTCTGGGTGCCGGTGCTCTGGGTGCCGCGCTGATTGAGGTGAATGCGCATCGTAACCGCCGTTGGCAGAAGCGTAATTACCCTGAGTTGGAGGTTGCTCCGCTGAATTTCTTCCCGACTAAGTAGCTAGTCGGAAAGGTAGCTGCTTCGGTAGCGTGTGGGCCCCGTATCCTGTGGATGCGGGGCCCTTTCGTGTCTTCGCAAGCATCCCCTCCGTAGTGTTCCGGAATCAGCCGGAGTACTCCTACTAGCAGCACCGAGGGTGTGTCTCAGCTATCACTTGGGTGAAACATTTAACAGCTTCTGATAGCTTTTGCCTCTCACCTTGCTCTTAACCTGGGAAAACCCTTAGAGTTACAGGGAACTATTTGAGAAGGGAAACCTTCTTCAGGGTTGTTACTGGTTTGGCAGGCAAGACCTGAGTTACTCAACACCGTATGGGACGGCAGCATATATCTGCCGAGAATCCCCTCTATTTGCTGTACCGAAGCTCCATAGTGGGCACGAGTGTAGTGCTTCCGGTGGTCGAGAGACTCGGGTCTTTTGTGTTTTCTGGCCGTGTTTTCCGGGGCTTTTTCGGCCACCGCAACGTCAGGTAGGCACAGCCTCCGGCAACAACCGTATAGACATTGACCGCATATCTAAGGAAGTATCGTGAATAACCGCGAACTTGGCGAGAAGATTCTTGACGGCCTGGGTGGCCCCGAGAACATCGCGCACATTACTCACTGTGCAACCCGCCTTCGTGTCACTCCTGTGTCTAACGATGCAGTGCAGAACAAGAAGATTGAGAGCCTGCCCGGCGTTCTCTCTGTGATTGAGCAGTCCGGCCAGACTCAGGTTGTTCTGGGCGAGCGCGTTGAGGCTGTGTACAACGAGATCAACGCTCTGCCTTCTATGTCCGGCCACGCTGAGGGTGACACCAAGGTTGAGGCTGAAGGCAAGAAGTCCGGCTGGCTTACCAACGTCTTCGACGTTCTGTCTGACTCCTTCCGTCCTCTGCTGTGGGCACTTCTGGGTACCTCGATGATTCTGACCCTGATTGTGTTCCTGCAGCAGCTGGGCTTCTTCGGCCAGTACACTGACTTGACCGGTCAGAGCGTGAACATTGACATCATTAACGGTGCTCGTGTGGCTGACCCCGAGGCTGCTAAGGCGCTGAACACCCAGTGGATGCAGCAGTTTGCTTTCTGGTACATCCTGAAGGCTGCTTCGCTGTCGGTTCTGAACTTCATGCCTATCATGCTGGGTGCTACCGCTGCTAAGCGTCTGGGCGCGAACATGTGGGTTGGTGCGGCTATCCCCGCTGCACTGATGACCGGTACCTTCACCGATTTGACTGCTCTTGCTGACCCCGCCACTAAGATTCTGAACGTTCCGTTCTTCGGTATGGATCTGCCGCTGTACGCATTCAGCTACACCGGTCAGGTCTTCCCCCCGCTGCTGGCTGTTGCTCTGCTGGCTCCGTTTGAGCGCTTCCTGAAGAAGGTTATTCCTTCGATGCTGCAGATGGTGTTCGTGCCGATGATTTCGGTCATCGTTCTGGTTCCGGTGACCGCGTTCCTGGTTGGCCCCATCGGTATCGGTGTTGCTATGGGCATCTCTGACTTCCTGAAGATGGTTAACGACCAGGCTCCGGCTCTGGTTGGTGCTCTGATTGCTGGTCTGTACCTGTTCATGGTTCCGCTGGGTCTGCACTGGCCGCTGAACGCTGTCATGATTAACAACCTGCAGACCATGGGTACTGACTTCATTCAGTCCCCGATGGGTGCTTACAACTTCGCTGTGTTCGGTGTTGTGACCGGTGTGGCTATTAAGGCTAAGCACGACCGCGAGCTGCGCCAGACCGCTGTTGGTGCGTCGATGTCCGGTCTGCTCGGTGGTATTTCTGAGCCGTCCCTGTACGGTGTTGTGCTCCGCTACAAGCGCGTGATCCCGATTATTCTGGTTCCCGCTGTTATTGGTGGCGCTACCATTTCCTTCCTGGGCGTTAAGTCCTACGCGTTCGCGTTCACTTCGCTGCTGTCGATTCCGGCTATGCAGCCCTCGTACCTGTACGTGATTGGTCTGGCTATTGCGTTCTTCGGCGCTATGACCGGTGTTCTGCTGTTCGGTTACGAGTCGAAGGCTGACGCTGTAAGGCACGCTGCGGAGCGTAAGGCTGAGGATGCTGAGGCCGCTCCTAAGGCTGAGGCTGTTGCCGCTAAGGCTGCTCCGGCTGCTGCCGCTACTGCGACCGCCGCTGCTGCACCCGCTGCTTCCGCTGGTGAGGTCATTGAGCTGCACGCTCCGATTGAGGGTACTGCTGTTGCTCTGTCTGATGTTCCGGACCCGATTTTCGCTGCAGGCAAGCTGGGCGAGGGTGTGGCGATTGAGCCGACCGGTACCACTGTTGTTGCTCCCGCAGCCGGTAAGGTTGCTGCAACCTACCCCTCGGGCCACGCTGTGGGTCTGAAGCTGGAGAACGGCATTGAGCTGCTGATTCACGTTGGTCTGGATACCGTGAACCTGGACGGTAAGGGCTTCAGCGTGAAGGTTGCTAAGGGCGATGTTGTTGCTGCTGGCGACGCTCTGATTGAGTTCGATCCTGAGGTTATCAAGGAGGCGGGTTACCCGCTGATTACCCCGGTTATCGTGACCAACACCCGCAAGTTCGCTGAGGTTAAGGGTCTGCCGGGCGTTGCTCACCAGAACCTGAGCACTGTCCTGAAGGTGACCACTAAGTAGTTCCCTTTATAGGCTCTAAGGGGCCCCACCATTACGGTGGGGCCCCTTTCCTTATGCCTCCCTTTCCTGATGCCCTGCTTCCTGATGTGCTGATTCTTTGGGCAGGTTTGCCGGGCAGAGTTTGTTGGGCAGGGTTTGCTGGGGTTTAGGCACTAGCCGGGGGGGGTATTTCTGCTAGTGTAAGAATACGCTCAACAAGGAAGTTCTCAGGTGATATGGAGTACGATGATGTCTTCTGATACTAGGACATGGGATACCGGAGTGTGGGAAGAGCAGCAAAAAGAGCTGCGCGCTCTTTCTCCTGTTCGGCGGCTGATGCGCCGGCTCAATCTTGAGGCGCTCGTCTACGAGTCCGCGCCGTTTCCGGTTCTGTTGCGTAAGCTCTCCGCGCTGATTCCAGCGTGCCTTCTGTGGTGGGTTATCTACGAGCCGCACCGGCTTGCTTCCTCCACCAGCCTCCCCGAGGGTACTCACGCTATTACGCTGCTCCCCGGAGCCTGGGGTGACCCCGCTACGGGGGCTTATGGAGGTCTTCCTGACCTGCCGGGCGTCCTCGTGCGCTGGGTGCTGTGCATCGCGGCAATGGTGGCTGTCGTTCATGTCTGTGGCGTCAAGGCGAAGGGGCAGAGCTTCACCATTCCTCACGATGCGCGTTCACGGTTGATTGCTCTGATGCAGGCTCTGGGCATTTTCGGTGCTTTTGCACTGGTCGTCTGGATTGAGTACATGATGACTCCGCTGACCCTCATGTTTGAAACCGTGTACGCTGGCCCGACCGCCGTCTATAGCGGCGACGGCATGATTCCCCTGCACCTGTTCCTGTCCTCGTCGTTGAGCGCTATTTTCTTGGGCTATTTTTGCGTGAACATTCTTGCCTCGCTGAATATCCCAGGGTACCTGGGCATCCCCGCAATTATTTACGTGGGTGCACTCCCTTGGGCTCAGGCGGAGCGGCACCAGTTCACGTTGGCGCTGGCGTGGGTTATTGCGGTGGCGCTGGTGAGTTGGCTCGTGCGCGGCATGTGGGGCACTCTGCTCGCCTGCGTGGGCTATTCTCTCTGGATTGTGCTGGTGGCAACCAGCGGTGATCCTTTTGACCTGTCCGCCAATATGAGCCGTGTGCTCGTGATTTTAGGTTTCCCGCTGGCTTTCATCGTCGCTGGAGGCGGCATTTACCGCATCTTCTACCTGAGGCAGAACCCGAAGATGTTGAGGTATCTGCAGGAGCGCGCCCTGTACCTGGGCGAGTGGTAGCAGCCGGTTAGGACGGTGTTCCCCTCCCCTTCGTTTTTTGTAATTACATATCCGGCTAAAGGGCACAAAAAATCCCGGGCACTCTCGTTTGAGAGTACCCGGGATTTCGAGTCCTATAGGACGACTAGAGCGTTACCGCAAGCGGTACTACTCCTGCCAGCCAACGTTGACCCAGTAGTCAGCGCTGGTGTAGCTCTGCTTGAACAGGGACGGACCGTAGTTCGCAACCTTAGCCTTGACAGCGGCGTACATCGGGCCGTTTGCGTAGGGCAGGTACACTGCGACCTTCTCGTAGTAGAGCTTCTCCGCCTCGTTAGCGATCTTGATGCGCTCGTCTTCCTTCTCGGTGTTCTGCAGCTTCTCGATGAGCTTATCAACTTCGGGGTCACCGACTCCGAACACCTCGGTGGTGAAGAAGTAGGGTGCCGAGGAAGCCAGGTCGGGCAGAACGCCCCAACCGGTGAAGATTGCTTCGTAGCTCTTCTGGCCGAGCACGGAGTTGGAGTTCGACTGCGGCTGGTTGTCAGCGCTCAGGCGGATACCTGCGGACTTCAGCTGCTGCTCCAGAATCTGGTAGACCGCCTGGTAGACAGCCTCGGAACCGAAGGAGGTCAGCGCGAAGCCAGCAACCTTGCCGTCCTTAGCGTAGTAGTCGCCGGACTTGGAGTAGCCTGCGGCCTCCAGAATCTTGCCTGCAGCCTGTGCACTGGTGTCACCAGCGTAGTTGTTCTGGTAACCCTTCTGGAACGGCATCGCGATGATGGAGCCGGGCAGCGGCTCGGTCCAGCCGAGCTGCGAGAAGTATGCCTTAGCGATCTGCTCGCGGTCCACAGAAGCAAGGATTGCGCGGCGCAGTGCCAGGTCCTCGATGCGCTTGGGGTTCAGCTGAATGATGTTGACGTTGGTGTTCTGGCTCTGGCGAATCTCGGTGCCAGCCTGGCCCTTCACAGCGTTGTAGCTGGTTGCACCCACGAAGGTGAAGGCGTCCAGTTCGCCGTTCTTGAAGCTTGCACGGATTGCTTCGGAGTCCATCTGACGCCAGATGATGCGGTCCAGGATCGGCTTCTCGCCCCACCACTTGTCGTTCTTGACCAGGGTGAGCACCTTCTGGGAGGAGTTCCACTCGCCAACCTTGAAGGGGCCAGCCCAGTACTGGTCGAGGGGCTTGTCAACGAAGCCTTCGTTGAAGAGGTTGACGTCTTCCAGTGCGGGGTGGATTGCGAAGGCGCACAGACCCTCGGAGGGGTAGTACGGAGCCTTCATGGTGACCTTGACGTGGAAGTTGTCGCCGTCCACAGCCTCGATGCTTTCAACCTGCTGCCACATGGTGTTATCGGTGATGTGGTAGGGGTTGTCGGTGGTTGCGCGGTAGACCTTCCACACGGCGCGAACAGCGTTCACGTCCATGGGGGTGCCGTCGTTGAAGGCAGCCTTGGGGTTGATCTTGAAGGTCGCGGTCTGCACGCCATCGACGGTCTCGGTCTTGTGCTCGGTGCAGAACTCGGGGTTGAGGGTACCTTCGCCTTCGGGGCTCATGGTGTAGAAGCCCATCACGGCGGGAATGTTGCAGGGTGCCAGAGCGTCCAGGTTGCTGGAGGTGTAGCCGCTCTGGGTCTGCAGGTTGAAGTTGGGGCCCAGGGCGGTAGCCGCGAGGGTCAGGGTGCCACCCTGCTTGAGGGAGGAACGGTCCTGCTTGTTGACCTGAAGGTTCTTCAGAATATCTTCAGCGTTGTTAGCGGCGCTACCGCCAACCTTTTCCTTCGAGCTGCCGCAGGCAGCCAGTAGACCAACGGTGCCGAGGGCAACGGTGCCGGTCAGGAGGGTACGGCGAGAGACAGACATGCTCTTCATGGAATTTCTCCTAGAGTATTCGCAGTGTTGTGGAGGCGGTACGCGAACGGTGCGCAACTAACACTCCAACCCGGCGGGAGGACAGTCTCTGCCGGGGTTGCGGGCAGAATGCCCACATTTGTTTTAAGTATATCCGTGCGACTCTCTTAGGAACGGGAAAGCGGCGTGCTACAGAAGGTTTTAATCCTTTTGTAACACGCCGCTGTAGCGCTTTTACCCCTTATGGAGTGTGTGAGCGGTGCTCAACGCTTAGTTTTGCTTCTCCCAACCGACGTTGATCCATACGTTCGGGTTGTAGTAGGGCAGGCCGAAGAGCATGGGGCCGTAGTTCGCCAGGCCCTTACGGCACGCCTTGAAGTTCGGGCCGTTGTGGGTGGGCACGTAGATGGCGACCTCGTCCAGGTGGCGCTTCTCCAGCTCGTTCATGATCTTGAGCTGTTCCTTCGGGTCCTCGGTGGACATCATGGTTGCTGCCAGCGAGTCCAGATCCTTACCGTGACCGTTGTTGGTCTCGGAGATGTAGAAGTAGTTCGCCGCATCCACCGGGGAGGTGGTGATGCCGTAGCCACCGGTCTTAATCGCGAAGTTCTTCGAGGAGATGATGCTCGACATTTCAGAGGCACCGTGGTTCTCGATGGTCAGTTCAACGCCGATTTCCTTCATCTGCTGCACCAGGAACTGGGCGGTGGAGCTGACAACCGGGTCGCTACCGAAGGTGATGACCGGGTAGGAGACCTTAGCGCCGTCCTTGGTGTAGTAGTCACCGGACTTGGTGTAGCCTGCGTCCTCAAGGATCTTGGTAGCGACGTCCTTGCCGAGCTTGGTCGGGTAGTTGTCCTGGTAGCCTTCCTGCATGGGCAGCATGCACATGGAGCCGGGCAGGGTTTCCTTCCAGCCGAGCTTCTCGTAGCGCAGCTTCTGCAGCTGCTCACGGTTCAGGGCTGCAACGAATGCGCGGCGGACGGGCAGGGGCACCTTTTCGGGGTTGATTTCGTAGTTGCCCACGCTGAGAGCGCTACCCTTGCGAATGTCGGTGTTTGCCACGCCGGAGAGCTCGTTGTAGGAGCTGAGGGTGCTGGCGTCCACATAGTCGATTTCGCCGTTCTTGTAAGCTGCCTGCTCTGCCTGGGAGCTCATTTCACGCCAGGTGATGCGCTCAAGAGCGGGCTTGGTGCCCCACCACTTCTCGTTGCGGACGACGGTGAGCACCTTGGAGGAGGAGTTCCACTCGCCGACCTTGAAGGGGCCTGCCCAGTACTGGTCGAGGGGCTTGTCGTTCAGGCCGTCGTTGAAGAACTTGGGTTCGACGAATGCCGGGTGCAGGAAGGAGGTGAAGCTGCCTTCGATGGGGTACCAGGGCTTGGACATGGTGACCTTCACGTGGCGGGTATCGCCGTCCACAGCCTCGACGCTTGCGACCTGCTCCCAGATGGGCGAGGGGGTGATCTGGTAGTCCGAACCGGATGCCGCGGCGGTGTAGATGGTCTGGTAGCTCTTGACGGCGTTCACGTCGATGGGGGTACCGTCGTTGAAGGCTGCCTTGGGGTTGATCTTGAAGGTCACGGTCTGCACGCCATCAACGGTCTGCGCCTTGTACTCGGTGACGTAGTCCTGGTTCATGTGCGACTCGCCGCGGAAGTCAGCGTAGAAGCCGCCGGTGAAGGCGGAGTTGATTGCCGCCTGAATATTCAGGTTACCGGCGGTGTAGCCGTTGGTGTTGAGGATGTTGAAGTTCGGGCCAATGCCGTCTGCGCTCAGTCGCAACTCGCCGCCGTCCTTGAGGGCGGAGCGGTCCTTCTCGTTGTAGGAGACTGCCTTGGACAGGTCGTCGCCGGCGGAGAGAGCGCTGGTTTCGTTCTTGGAGGAGTTGCCGCCGCAGGCTGCGAGCAGGCCGACGGTACCCAGGGCAACGGTGCCGGTGAGTAGGGTACGACGGTTGAGGGTGAAAGTGGTCAT
>ERZ1674050.11-NODE-11-length-18640-cov-7.899112_pt1 | contig 18640 bp, 14 predicted proteins | sample MGYA00581126_ERZ1674050 | MGnify/ENA primary metagenome ERZ1674050 (study PRJEB41354, sample SAMEA4873315) | human saliva metagenome | biome: human-associated habitat [ENVO:00009003]; feature: mouth environment [ENVO:08000002]; material: saliva material...
GATTCTCCGGAGTGACTGGAGTTCAGACGTGTGCTCTTCCGATCTATTTCCACCCGCACGTAGCTCAGCCCAACTCACTCAGTACGCCTCCAGCTTGCCTCCGAGCCAACCCCGCGCAGGCGGTAGAGTAGAGCCATGCCCGCACAGAACACCGCACGCTCGCAGCCTATCGCACGCCCCGATACACAGCAGGGAATACAGCCCGCCTATCAGGCAAAGCCTGCACGCCGCACGCATCGCCGTCTGCTGACCCCTCCGCTGGCTCAGAAGAACGGTATCGACCCAATTCAGCTGATCCTGCCGCGCATGGAGGAGCTCCCGGCTGAACTCACCCCGAATGGCACGGCTCCGGCAACCATTGCGGACTATCTGATTGCGCGCTTCTACCCGAACGACCCGCAGATTATTTACGCCCGCTTTAATACCGGTGAGGTGCGCCTGGACGACGGCACGATTCTGACCGGCGATAGCCCCTATATGCCGGGTGAGCGCATCTGGTATTTCCGCGAGCTTGCGGATGAGCCGCAGCTACCCTCCGACATGCCGGTGCTCTACGAGGATGAGCACGTGCTGGCGATTGATAAGCCGCATTTTCTGCCGACCACCCCGCGCGGCGCCTATATTGCGCAGACCGCGCTGACCAAGCTGCGGGTGCGCGAGCAGAACCCGCTACTGATTCCGATTCACCGCCTGGATCGCCCAACCGCGGGCGTGCTGCTTTTTGCCAAGACCGTGGAGGCGCGCCGCCCCTTCCAGATGATGTTTCAGCACCGTCAGGTGTCGAAGACTTACCGTGCCGTGGCGCCGGTTCCCACCGATGCCGCCGCCGCCGAGCAGGCGTTGAGTGCGGAGGGACTGCAGGTGCGTTCGCATATTCAGAAGATTCGCGATCAGCTGCAGGTTCAGCAGCTTTCTGAGCAAGAGTGCGCGGCGCAGGGTGTGGAGCCGAATACGCTGACGACCGCGAAGATTCTGCGGACTTTCACTCCGAGCGCGCAGGCGGTTGCTGGTTGGCGCGCGGAACCGAATAGAGAATGGGCGCTCTATGATTTGGCGCCTCACACCGGCAAAACGCACCAGCTGCGGGCGCACCTGAATATGCTCAGCGCCCCCATTCTGGGCGATGTGCTCTACCCGCAGGTACTACCCGACGCGCCAGACCGCCCGGAGTACCCGCTGCAGTTGCTGGCGTACAGTCTGCATTTTGAGCATCCCATCACCGGCGAGCGAGTGGATTTGTACAGTGGCCGCTCACTCACTGCCGCCTCATAACCGGTTTTTGAATGGCGTTCACCCCGTTCCCTGCAGTGCATCTTCTCGGCGGTCTCTCGAAAAGGAATCACACCCGAGAGCCCGCCCACAGCATCCGGGCGCTCAGAGGGCAAAAAGTGGGATAATTCAGACGTAATACTTCACCGCAACTACAGAGGGCCCATGAATTCCCAGCCGTCTTCCCACAACGCGCAGTCTCTGGAGTCGATTAGCGAGTACGCCGAGCGCACCTCCTCGCATGCCGCTGCCGCAGCCGCCAGCGTCACCGACACCTTCATGCACCGTATTCTTGGCGTTCCCGGCGCCCTCATTGGTTCGGTGCAAGTGCCCGACCCGCGCCCGCTGAGCCAGCGCCTGAACGCTTGGCACTACTGGTGGCAGGCGCACCTGCTGGACTGTGTGATTGATGCCGGTCAGCGTCACCTGCGCGAAGGCGATATTACTGCCGCCCAGGAGCAGCTGCACCGCGCCCGCGCACTATTGCGCGGCATTAACGTGCGCAACTATGGCCGCTTCGCAAACGACTACTTTGACGATATGGCGTGGCTGACCCTCGCGGTGGGCCGCATGAACTCCTTCTGCATTGAGCTGACCGGCGCGAATGATGTTGCCGCCCAGGATGCTGGCGCGGCCCTCTTTGAGCAGTTGGCGAAGGGTTTCTCCCCGGTGGGTGGCATGAGTTGGCGCAAGTCCAAGCGTGATTTTGTGAATGCTGCGGCGACCGCGCCGACTGCTCTGGCGTATGTGCGTGCGGGCGACCCGAAGACTGCCGCCGCGCTCATGGATTGGATGAACGAAACCCTCTGGGATGCAGAACGTTCGCTCTATATTGATGGCGTGAACGTGCGCGGCGACGAGTACGAGTACGAGCGCGGCGAATTCACCTACAACCAGGGAACCGCCCTGGGCGCCCTGCTGAGCCTCGCCGCATCCGGTGTGCCCTGCGAGGTGGACCCCGCAGAACGCGCCGAGCGCCTCATCGTCGGCATCGTCAAGCACATGACCGAAGAGGTGGAGTTCCTCTCCGGTGCGCGCCGCCGCATCCTCATCTCTCACGGCGACGGCGACGGCGGCCTGTTCACCGGCATTCTCGTGCGCTACCTGGGCATGGCGGCATCCTCGCCGCTGCTTAGTGATGAGGCGCGAGCGCTCGCCTCGACCCTGGTGTACTCGACCGCACGCGCCCTGTGGGAGGGTCGCCGCGAGTTTGACCCCGACCTGCCGATGAATGAGTACGGCATTGACCCGAATGAGATTCGCGGTAAGGCGCTCGTGCAGTTCTCCCCGCGATTCACCGAGCCGATGAGCAAGGTTGTGAAGCCCGGCGCGCCGGTGGAGCTGTCCGCTCAGGTGCAGGCGTGGACTATTTTTGAGACGGCGGCGCGTCTGGCGCATGCGCGGTACCTCGCCTCCCACAGTTTCTAAAGTACGGCTTCTAAAACCCTGCTGTTCTTTATCCCCAGCCCTAATCTTCTCCCAGCGGTGCGTTCTCCCAGCAGCGCAGAAGGTTAGGGCTGGATTCATTGCGGGGGCGTACACACGGGCGTACGGTGAGTTTTATGTTTGCACCAGAATCACAACAGGTCACTGCCAGCCCGAACGCTAACACCATTTTCATGGTGTGGAAGTTCAAGGAAGACATCAGCCAGGATGCGCTCATTGAGGGGTTCCAGAACCTCTGCGGGCTCGTTATTAACCTCAACCACACCGCCGCGAACCGCTACTCTCCCGAGAACGCCAGCGTTGTGCTGGGTATCAGCCACAGCGCGTGGCTGACCCTGGATCTGCCCAAGCCGCTGCCGCAAGAGCTCGTGGAGTTCGAGGAGATTAGGGGCCCTAAGCACACCGCGGTGTCCACTCCCGGCGATCTGCACTTCCACATCCGCGCGACCCAGCCGTCCGTCGCCTACGATATGGCGTCCGCTATTACCGCGGCTCTGCGCGATGTTGCCGAGGTACTGGATGAGGTGCACGGCTTCCGCTACTGGGACGGCCGCTCCATCATCGGTTTTGTGGACGGCACCGAGAACCCGCAGACCCCCGCGGCACGCGAATACTTTGGCGTCATCGGTGACAGCGACCCCATGTACAGGGGCGGCAGCTACCAGTTCGTGCAGAAGTACATCCACGACATGACCGCGTGGAACGCCCTGCCCGTCTCCGAGCAGGAGAAGGTCATTGGCCGCTCCAAGCACGACGACATCGAGATGAGCGAGGACGAGAAGCCCGCCAACTCGCACTCCGCTATTGCCAATATCGGTGACGATTTCAAGGTTATTCGCGACAACATGCCCTTCGGCACCGTGGGTAACAACGAGCTGGGCACCTACTTCATCTGCTACGCCAGCACCTTCTCGACCGTCCGGAAGATGCTCATGAACATGTTCACCGGCGTGGATGGCGCCAACTACGACCGTCTGCTGGATTTCAGCACTGCGGTGACCGGCACCCTCTTCTTCGTGCCGACTGTGGATATGCTCGGCGACTTCGCCGGCTAAGGCGAGCTAAACCCAGCTACCCTCAGCTAAATTCTCGTGAACCCCGCCTCCGGCAAGAGAGGCGGGGTTTTCCGGTAGGCTAGGGTGTAGACATTCAGACGGAAAGCAAACAATCGAGAGAAGAATGAGCGTTCTAGATAATTCTTTCCCTACCGAGGACTTTGGCTTCACCATCACCAGCCGCCTGGCGGACACCGCCTCCCCCAGCGCTGAACGTGTAGAAGCCAACGGCGGACAGTTCCGCGGACGCGCCGGTGTCATCACCACCCCGCACGGACAGATCCAAACCCCCGCCTTCACCCCCGTGGGCACCAAGGCAACCGTCAAGGCGGTCCTACCCGAATCCATGAAGGAGCTCGGCGCTCAGGCTCTGCTCTCCAACGCCTATCACCTGTACCTGCAGCCCGGCCCCGAAATCCTCGACGCGGCAGGCGGCCTGGGCGCATTCATGAACTGGGACGGCCCCACCTTCACCGACTCCGGCGGCTTCCAGGTCATGAGCCTGGGCTCCGGCTTCAAGAAGGTAATCGACATGGGTACCGTCGCGGACGCTAAGGGCGCCGACGGCCGCCCCCTCGGCGACGACGACGTGGCGAAGGGCAAGGAACGCCTCGCCCACATTGACGACGACGGCGTGAACTTCAAGTCGCACATTGACGGCTCGATTCACCGCTTCACCCCCGAGGTGTCCATGCAGGTTCAGCACCAGATCGGTGCCGACGTCATGTTTGCCTTCGACGAGCTGACCACCCTGTACAACTCCCGCGGCTACCAGGAGGAGGCGCTCGAACGCACCCGCCTGTGGGCGCTGCGGTGCATCGCTGAGCACCAGCGCCTCACCAAAGAGCGCGTGGGCAAGCCCTACCAGGCACTGTTCGGCGTCATTCAGGGTGCGCAGTACGAGGACCTGCGCCGCAAGGCATGCCAGGACCTCGGCTCCATGCCCTTCGACGGCTTCGGCATCGGCGGCGCTCTCGAGAAGGAAAACCTCGGCACCATCGTGCGCTGGTGCGCCGAAGAGCTGCCCGAATCCAAGCCCCGCCACCTGCTCGGCATCTCCGAACCCGACGACATCTTCGTCGGCATCGAAAACGGTGTAGACACCTTCGACTGCGTCTCCCCCACCCGCGTGGCACGCAACGCCGCCGTCTACTCCCCCACCGGCCGCTACAACATCACCAACGCGCGATTCAAGGCGGACTTCTCGCCCATCTACGAGGGCTGCGACTGCTACACCTGCACCCACTACACCCGCGCCTACCTGCGTCACCTCTTCAAGGCGGACGAGCGTCTGGCGGCGACCCTCGCCTCCATCCACAATGAGCGCTTCATCGTGCGCATGGTGGACGACGCCCGCGAAGCCATCAAGGACGGCACCTACTTCGAGTACCGTGACGAATTCCTCGGCAACTACTACTCCGGCAAGAAGCCCTAAACCCGCTCTTCAACCCGTTTAAGGAGAACCCTATGAGCATCACTCATGTTCCCGATGAGGAGCTTCTCGTCTTCGACCACGAGATCGCAGCCCCGGTCGAGGACGTCTTCGGCGCCTACCTGGACCCCGAACTGCTGGTCCGCTGGTACGGCCCCGCCGGCTGGCACGTGCGCCCCACCGACGTTGTCGTGGAGCCCGTCGTCGGCGGCATGCAGCGCCTGTCCATGATCAACGAGGTTGACCCCTCGGTGTCCTGCATTCTGCAGAGCCGCTTTCTGAGCATTGAACCGTTCAAGGAGCTCGAATACGCCGAGCAGCTGCCCGACCACCTGGGCAACCCCGGTAGCGTGCTGGTGTACCAGCGTCACCGTTTCTTCCCCGAAACCGTGATTACCGCCGACGGCGTGGGTTCCGGTACCCGCATCGTCATTGAGATTGGTCCCATGCCCGCCTCGGTCCACGAGGAGGTGCGCACCACCTGGCGTTCGACCTTCGCCCGCCTGGATGACGTGCTCGCCGCCCGCGCACGCGGAGAGCTCTAAAACCCGCCGCGCCAGCTGCCTGAGATAGCTTCGAGACACGAAAGCGCCGCGTTGACGAATCATTCGTCAACGCGGCGCTTGTGTTTAACACCCGTGCCTTGCCGGGTGTTCCTTCTGGGGTGTGCCCTGCCGGGTGTTCCTTCTGGGGTGTGCCCTGCCGGGTGTGAGTCGTAAACTAGTTGGTCAGCTTCACGGTAATGACGGTGCTGCCACCATCCAGGGACACGCACTCGGGGGTCGCACGATCCGCACCGTCGCCCGGCTTCCAGTAGCAGCGCGCCGACATGACGGTACGCTCACCATTCGCCTTATCGGTCACTTCGGCGGGGTTCTGCACCACAAACTGGCGGATCAGCTCACGCGCAAACAGGCAATCCACCGCACCGGAAGCCACCTGAACCGTAGCGTTGTGCTTCAGGTAGCCGGTAGCGTCCATGCTACCGCAGCTACCACCCGCAGACTGAACATCCGAGCTGGACAGGCTTGCAGTGCTCGACGCCTTCGCCACCGCGCTCGCCGAAGTATTCGCCTTAGCCGATGCGGAAGGGCTCGACGCCGCGCTCGCCTGCGCGGTCGCCGTGGGGCTTGCGGTGGTGATGGTTCCGGGGCTCACGGTAGCCGCCGCGGTGGGGGTGTGCACGGTACCGGCAGTCGGGGTGCTTTCAGTGACCGTTACGGTGCGGGTGGGGCTGGCGGTTGCCTTCGCGCTCGTAGCGCTGGGGCTAGGGACTACGGTAGCGCTCGGAGAGGCGGTGGTTGCGCCTCCGGAGCATGCCGACAGCGCCAGCAGCAGCGTGGCACCAAGCGCTACGGGGGTATAGCGCTTGGCGGTGCGGAGCGTAGTAGAACGAGCCTGGGTAGAAGTCTGGGTAGAGTGCTTCTGTGCCGGATGCATGGTGACCTTTCTGCGTCATCGGTTCGGGTTCCTAACCAGTATTCTAAAGACGCTACCTGTGAGCTAGCTATACGGCATCTTAGGAACCCACAGGGTGCCCCCGCTAGGGCACAGCGGGTAGGGGGCACAGCGCAATAAGAGGGGCTCCCCGGCCGTGCGGGGAGCCCCTCCTTAGCTCTTCACAACTCATTGACAGCTCACTGACAACTCATTGCCTCTGGCGCAGGCGCTTAGCCTTCGTGCCTGCCGCCCACCGTAATAGTGCGGCCGTTTCCGTCATGGCAGGTCATCGAGCCAGTCTCACTCTCACCGAAGCAGGTCAGCTGCTTACCCTCAGCAGCGGGCACAGTCACCACATCCAAAGCGTGCAGTATCTTCGTGTTTGCGGTGGTGGTTTCCGCATGCAGAGCCGAGGACTCATTCACGGTATTCACCTCGCTGGCGCCGGTCAGGAAGTTCATGCGAGTCACCTCCACCGGGCCGGTAAAAGTACGACCGACCGCGCCGTTACCGTTGCCGGTCTGCTCGCCGATGCGGCGCTCGCACACCAGAGTTCCGTCCGCAGGGTTCAGCTCGCAGAGGGTGCGCTCGTCATCGCTCTTGAAGCGGTAGTAGCCGGCGCCGGAATCGTAGTAGGAGGGCTCCATGAGGAACGGAATCTGGGGTGCATCCGGATTCTGCAGGCGCGCCACGAAAGCGACATCCTCGCCAATGGTACATTCGGGGGCACCGCGATCCTCGCGACGGCTCTCAGTCATCTCGTACTGCGGGTTCCAGTAGCAGGTGGCATCCTGAACCTTCGCCACCTGGTGCTGGGTCAGGTTGTCGTCGGCACGCGGGGTGGTGACGTATTCGGTCAGCACGTCCAGGGCGTGGGCGCAGTCCACGGTACCGCGCAGCACCATGATTTCCGCGCCGGTCTTCAGGTAGCCCTTGCGGCCAATGTGTCCGCAGCGCTCACCGGCGGAGGCGCGTTCAACCTCCACTTTTTCGGGCGCGCGGGGAGTGTCACCGGTGGGGGTTGCTGCCGCGACGGGGGTTGCCTTTGCATCAGCGAGTGCGGAGGATTCGGATGCCTTCGCCTCGGCGCTCTCGCTGGGGGCGGGTGCCTGAGTCTCGGTGACAGTCGGCTCGGTCTTCTTCGTCGGCGTCGGGGACGCCGTGGAGGAAGGAAGCGGGTACTTCGAGTGGTTAGCCGTGCTGGAGGGGCTGGGGGTCGACGAGGAGTTTTCGCTCTGAGAACCGCCGAAGCAGCCGGTCAGAGCGAGGAGCAGGGCGGCGGCGCATCCGGTGGCGCGCATCGTGCGGCGACCCCAATCGGCGGGGCCTGCCTGAGTGTGGTGGAACGACATCGTTATCTCTCCCGGGAATGAACCTTTTGCACCCTTTGCAGAAGGTATTTAAAGCATACGCTTAACCCCGTTCAAGACCGGTTTATTACAGCGGAGCGCCTCTACTTCTGCGGCAAGTAGGAGCTCAGCAGCTCACGCTGCTCGGGGCTCAGACGGGTCAAACGCCCCACAACCGAATCCCAGAACGCCAGCACGGTAAAGGCACGCACGCATTCGCGGCCGTCCACCGGGGAGAGAATCGAGTAGCCAATACGCACGGATGCGGCGCTGACCTTCTCCACGCTCAGGCGCACCGGCACGGGCTCGCCGGTGTAAGGTAGCTGCGCCAGGTAGCGGATGCCGTGCTCGGCAATGAGCGCCTGCACGCCCTCGGCAACCAGGTCGAAAAGCGGAATCGGAGGCTGCGGTGCCACAGCAGGCTTCTGACCGGAAGACGGCGGCGGGCCGAAGAGCGCCACGCGGGCTTCTTCCATGACCGAGAGGATAGCAACGTTGTTAACGTGCCCGTAGGCGTCCATATCGCCCCAGCGTGCGGGGACGTGTACCAACAGTTCGTCGGTGGTACCGGCCTCAGAGGCGGGGGTGTTTTCGCGGTTCTTTTCGTGGCTTTGCATGGTTTTAACTCTACTCGCCCCACCACTGTGAGGCGGCCATTCGTACGAATCCGCAAGGTACAGCAAATGAATCAGCTGATGATGATTCGGGTGCTAGAAATATATTTGGTAGTTAAAGCGATGAGGCTCGAAAGCTACGATGCTTTCGAGCCTCATCCAACACACAGACATTTGAACGCATACAAGATCATACGGTTCACTGTCCATGATAGACCCGCCCTGAGGGCCAACTGCATTTTTACGGTTTTATTACGAGGAATTCCAGAAATTTTCCGTATTTTTCGTTTATTACCTTCTTGGAGTCTCTACAGACCCCAACACAGGCCCTCCCGGCAGCTGCAGAACCTAACGGCCCAGCTTTGCCGCAGTCTCCAGGGCATGATCAGCGTCGTACTTCATGGCGTCATACTCGGCAGTTGCCTGCTGAGCCTCCACGAAGGTCTGCTCATCAATCACGTGAGTGTGGCGGATACGAGCAAAGTACAGCAGGCTCAGCACCACAAAGTAGCCCACGCCCACAATTGCCGGAACCATGGAACCGCGCACCATGAAGAGCGCAACCCATACCGCGAAGAGCACCAGAACGCCAACCGCCGCGGTGAACTGGCCACCCCACAGGCGGAAACCATTGGTTGCAGGCTCAACACGCTTGTACACGATGTAGGCGAACAGAATCAGAACCCACACGGTCAGCGCGCACACCATAATCACAAAAATCATGGAGAGGAACGCTTCCTTCGGGCTGTACAGCGCCAGCAGAATAGCAATCACCATGCCGCTGGTCGACAGCCACACCGCACGAGCCGGAACGCCGGCACGGTTCACCTGAGCCAGCTGGCGAGGCGCCATACCGTCAGCCGCCAACGAGTGCAGCAGACGCGCACCCGCGTACAAGTTCGCGTTCGCACTCGACAGTGCCGCAATCAGCACCACAAAGTTCACGAAGTGTGCCACACCGTGAATGCCAAGCTGTTCAAAGACCAGAACGAACGGGGATGCCTCCACAGCGTCGCCCAGACCCGATGCCGAACGCCATGGAATAACAGCCACAACAATTAGAACCGCCAGCACGTAGAAGGTCGCCAAACGAACCATCATCGCCTTCGCCGAGGAACGCACCGAACGGGAGGGGTCCTTCGCCTCCGCAGCAGAGATCGAGATCATCTCAATACCGCCGAAGGAGAACATCACCACAGCCAGCGACAGCCACACCGACTGGAGGCCGTTCGGCATGAATCCGCCGTCGTTGAAGAGGTTCGCGGTACCCACCGCAGCGTGACCGGGCAGACCGAAGAAAATCAGGCACAGGCCCACCAGCAGGAAGGCAATAATCGAAATGACCTTAATCGAAGACAGGAAGAACTCCAGCATGCCGAAAGACTTCACACTGGTCAGGTTCAGCACAATCAGCGCCACACCAAACACGGCAATACCCGCCCACAGCGGAAGCTGCGGCCACCAATAATTCAGGTAAGTCGCCACCGACACCAGCTCAACGCCAGCAATCAGAACAGTTGCCGTCCAGTATGCGATGCGAGTCAAAAAGCCCGCGAAGGGGCCCAGGTAGCGGGTAGCAATAGTACCGAAACCGCCGCGGACAGGGTAGCGAACCGCCATTTCACCGGTTGCCGCGCCAATCACCGAAGCGAGCGCAGAACCAATAGCGTAGGTGAGAATGACCGCGGGACCAGCCATCGCAATGGCGGTGCCCGAACCCAAGAAGAGGCCCGTACCGAGCGCGGAACCCATCACAATCATGGTCATCTGTCCGTGGGACAGAGAACGCTTCAGGGTGCGCGATCCGGCGGTCCCCGCTGCAGCGTGGCTGCGGGTATCGTCGTTGTGGGACACGAAGGTACCTTCCGTCAGTACGCCTTAGGGGCGTGATGTGCAATGTGTGCTCGCACCCGGCTTCTGCGGCTTCTAGCCTCGTTGACGGGTACGAATAGTTAACTATTCTACGGGCACGCCTGAGCCGTTCAGAACAGCGTCTCACCGTGCACGAAAAGCAAAAGGCACCGAACGAGGGTGCTCCCCCATCCGGTGCCTTTTATGTTTTAGCCTCGCGAGGCTTTCACGCTATTTAGTGCTGTGCCGCGCTGGTGTTCTCGTCGGCGTGCATAGCGTCCAGGTCGGGGCGCTCATAACCGCCCTGAACCTTTGATGAGATGGCGTAGCCAATAGAAATCAGCACGAAGAAGACGATGCCGACCATGATGGATTCCTGAACACCCGAGCCGGGCAGCATGAACATTGCCGCCAGGGTCGCCAGAACACCCGCCAGGGCAAGACCAGCGGTGACGCGGCCACCCAGCACGGTGAAGGAGGAGGCGTCCTTTTGGTCCTTCTTGTATGCCTGGTAGGTCAGCAGAATCATGATCCACACAATCAGGATGCACAGGGTCACCAGCGCCATGAGCAGGGCGAAGATGTCGCCAATCTTGGCAACAGCCATCACGGTTGCCACGACAACGCCGGTGAAGGAGATGAGCAGAGCCACGACCGGCACACCGCGCGAGGAGGTGCGGGCAGCCACTGCGGGAGCCATGCGGTCAGAGCCCAGGGCATGCAGCAGGCGAGTTGCCGCGTACAGGGAGGCGTTAGCGCCAGAGAGCGCAGCAACGAGCACCACGAAGTTCATGATGTCCGCCGCGAAGGGGATACCCAGTTCAGAGAAGACCAGCACGAACGGCGACTCGGTCAGCTCCGAGTTCTGTGCGGCGGTCTGCCAGGGCACCAGGCACAGAATAATTGCCATGGACACCACGTAGAAAGTGGACAGGCGCCAGATCATTGCCTTCACGCTGGTTGCCACCGAGCGTGCCGGGTCCTTCGCCTCCGCTGCGGAGAGGGAAATCATTTCCACACCGCCGAAGGAGAACATGACAACAGCCATCGAAATCCAGATGGATGCCGGGCCGTTGGGCAGGAAGCCGCCGTCGTTCACGAGGTTTGCGGTACCCGCCGCAGCGTGACCGGGCAGACCCACGAACACCAGCAGCACACCAATCACCATGAACACGATGACGGCAGAAACCTTAATCGAAGAGAGCAGGAACTCCAGGGCGCCGAAGGACTTCACGCTCACCAGGTTCAGCACCAGAATAATCGCACCGAAGAGAGCGACGAACACAGCCAGGGGAACGTCCGGGAACCAGTACGCCATGTAGTGGCCAACCGCCACCAGCTCAGCACCAGCCAGCGGCACGGTGCACGCCCAATACGCCCAGCGAGTCAGGTAGCCGCTAAAGGGGTTCAGGTATCGGCTCGCAATGGTGCCGAAACCGCCCTGGACGGGGTGACGCACGGACATTTCGCCCGCGCACGCAGCAATGGTTGCCGCAATCATCGAACCAATAGCGTAAGAGAGGATTGCGCCAGGGCCCGCAATTTTAATGGCGGAGGAGGAGCCCAGGAACAGGCCCGTACCCAACGCCAAGCCCATCGCAATCATGGTCAACTGGCCGTGGGAGAGGGAACGATTCAACGAGTCGTTCTTCTCCGACTGCTCGGGGGTGTTCCCCTGCAGTTTAGACATAACGTATCTCTTTCTTAGACATGCTGTGTATTGAATAAAGCTGAAATGGCAATGCCGCCCGGTCGTTAGGCCGGGCGGCTCTGCACATCAGCTGTCAGAAGGTTAGCTTATGCCACGTACTCGAGTTCGTGACGCTTGAACCAACCAATAATCGGGTAGCTGATCGGCATGAGGAGCACCTCGACCAGGCACTTATAGATATAGCCGATCAGTACGTAGTTGATGAATGCTTCCATGGTGTCGATACCGAGCACCGGTGCCGCAATGGAGCAGAAGATGACGGTATCGAGGAGCTCACCGACCAGGGTGGAGACAATCATACGCAGCCACAGGAAACGGCCCTTGCTTGCCTTCTTCATTGCCACCATGACCCAGGCGTTCAGGGTCTGACCGAAGAGGTAACCGAGCAGGGAGCCCACAAAAATCTGCCAGACCGGGCCGAGAACCTGCGCGAACGCCTCCTGGCCGGTGTAGAAGCTCGCAGCGGGCAGGTGCACGATCAGCAGGAAGCACAGGGCAGCAAAAGCGGCTGAGGCGAAGGAGGCCACAATCGCGCGGCGGGCACGCTTGAAGCCGTACACCTCAGAAAGAAGGTCGCCAATAACGTAGGCGAGAGGGAAAAGGAAGAAACCACCGTCGGTGACGATGGTGTTACCAATGAGGGGCAGTTCGAAGGGCAGCGGACCGAACTCCACGCCCTTAGTTGCACCAATATTCGAAATGATCAGGATGACGCAGGATGCGCCCAGCAGCAGATCAAAGTAGCCGCGGCGACCAGCCCAGGGCACCTTGACGGTGCTCGTCTGAGCCTTAGATTCGCTAACGGGTTTAGCCATTACTTTCCCCAAGTCTTTCTTCATGCGATGTGTTTCTTCACGCAAGGTACGAGCCCTCACGTGTGGTGGGTGAGTGCACTATGCAGGGCGCTACTCACCGGCTCGTCTGCCACCCGAGCCTATCTAATAGTACCTATATGCCGTGGCGGCGGCAGGTTTACGGGCTTCGTTCAAGAGTGTGGACGCTCATGACCACCCCGCCAGCCTTCCTGACCGCACATTTACAATAAATGTATGAAGAATCTGGGCCACGGAATTCACCGCACTGAGCAGGTGGTATCCCTGCTGGGGGCGGGGCGTGCGCTACGCGCCTCGCTTCGGCGGTCGGTACGGGGTTCTTCACAGCAGGTGCGGAGGCGGCGGCACCGTAACCAGCGGCGGCTGAGCGCGCATATTCCGCGTCTGCATCCGCTGTTCACCTATGCGGCGCAGGCTGTGCGCACCGGAGCTTCCCTGCTAGAGCCAGTGCTTCTGGCTTCGTCTGAGCTGCTCGGTTACCGATCGTTTACGCATCGCGGGCGCAATATCTACTATCGGGTCGATAACCTGCATCTTCTAACCGATTCTGAGTCTGCGCCCGGTGTGCTGTTCTATTTTGATGGTGATCATCTCTCGCGTGCCGGTAGCCGCCTGTTGCGCCGAACTTCCCCCCTGCGTGCCGAGCTGGCGCAGGTGGCGGCTGAGTTCAATATGCTGTCGGTGCCGGTGCTGTCGCCGGGTAGTCTGCGGGAGCCGCGCCTGACCGATGGTGATTCTTATGCGCCTCCGCTGACCTACAACTGGTGGGTTCGCGCCCGCTCAAACGGCAGGATGGTTCGCGCCCTCATTGAGGAGATTGCCCTGGCGTACAAGGTGGATATGAGCCGCGTCTGGCTTGCGGGCTATTCGGGTGGCGCCGAGTTCCTCAGCTACGAGCTGCTGTCACACGATATTGAGTGGATTCGTGGAGGTGGCGCCACCTTTATCGGTGGCGGCGGCGCTGACGGCGTGCCCGTGCGGGTGCGTGAACAGGCTGCGCTGAATCCTTCCTCGCATGAGCATCTGTTGATGAGCTGGCATGTGGGTGTGCTGGATGGTCGTTCGCCGTCGGCTCGTCGGCGTATGGCGACGAGTTCTGAGGGGAGTTGGTCGGCGCGGATTGCGGTGCAGGAGGGTAGTGCGTTCTACGAGGGTTTGGGGGCGCGGACTTTGTTGCAGGTGACTCCGGGGCGTGGCCATACGGGGTATCCGATTGCGTCGTTGGTGGGTGCTGATTTGGCGGCGGCTACTCGTTTGGGGTTCTTGTGAGGACTGATTTTTGTCATATTTGTGAAAATTCGCATGGATTACGCAAATTTCTTGGTGACACATTCAATAAATTCGTCATTTGCTGACGATTTGGGGTAGAGTGTCACTATGCCTCGTATTTCTGCAGCAACCAACGCCGCCCAGCGCGAAAACACCAAGCGCGCCATCCTCAACTCCTTCGGCGAGATCCTTTACGCCCGCGGCCTGTCCGGCCTAACCATGACCGACGTCGCCAAGAACGCCGGCATCGGCCGCACCGCAGTCTACAACTACTTCGCCGACATGGGCGAACTGCTGGTCGCCTACGCCCTGGACGAGACCGAACGCTTCCTCAACGAGCTGCGCGTCGGCCTGGAGGGCATCGAAAACCCGATCGACCAGCTCGCGGTCTATATTCGCTTGCAGATCAACGACCTGGCGCGCCGCCACCTGCCTCCGGGCCCTGCGATGCGCTCCATGCTCTCCCCCGAGTCCTACGCGAAGCTCGGCAAGCACGTTCACGAGCTGCAGATGGTGCTCGCGCATATTCTTTCTGCCGCCATTGCCGAGAACTACATTCCGAAGAACGACATTCGCGAACTGGCGATGCTCGTGCACGGTTCCCTCTCCTCAAGCGCCGGTCGTGCCGAGGATGCACCGGATGAGGAGACCCGCGAGCGTCAGATTCTGAATACTATCCGTTTTATTCAGATGGGCCTGGGCGCGCGTTTTGACGCCGAGGGCAACCCGGTTCGCCTGGATTCCGAGGAGTCCCTGCCGGAGCAATCCCCGGTGCAGGAGGCGGGCCTGAAGGTCGCATCCTAAGCGTGGCACCTCTGAACCGTGGAACCTGAACCGCGGAACGTAGCTCAGTTATACGTCACAAAAATGCCGCGGACCTGATGCTTCTTTGCATCGGTCCGCGGCTTTTTCTGTATTCGGGTGGGTTTTTACGCGCCAGGCAGTAGCGCCGGTGAGATGGAGTCCAGGTCCAGTACACGCGCGTACATGACGGCGCGGCGGTGCAGGGCGTTACGTAGCGCGCGGTGCACGCCGTCTTCGAGGTAGAGTTCGCCGCCCCATTTGACCACGTGCGGGAAGAGGTCACCGTAGAAGGTGGAGTCTTCGGCGAGTAGGGTCTCAAGGTTGAGGGTTTTTTGGGTGGTGATGAGGGTGTCGAGGCGTACCTGCTGCGGCGGGATTCCTCCCCAGTCGGCGTGGGTCATGCCGTGTTGGGGGTAGGGGCGGCTGTCGCCTACTTTTTTGAAGATCATGGTGGTGCTTTCTGCAGGTGTGGGGCGCCTCGGCGGCGCGTGGACCCGTGGGGGTTCTGAAGAAATAGTACCAAGGGGTATAAAAATTCCCCGGTCTTAGAATCTAAGACCGGGGATTGGTGGCGGAGGATGGGGGATTTGAACCCCCGAGGGCTGTTAACCCAACACGCGTTCCAGGCGTGCGCCATAGGCCGCTAGGCGAATCCTCCAGCTATGTTTTCTACGCATTGCGTAGGCAACGAATAAAACTTTACTACGCTTTTGCGAAGCACGCAAGCCCTGGATGGGAAAAGTAACAGAAAGCACATTTGTGGTTGCTTGTGTCCTCGCTTTTGGACGAGGCGGAGCGGGCACGTAGTGCATATGACGGGTGCATGACTATGTAGTTACCCGTTTTTGGGTATGAAAAAACCTCCTACGCACCCGTCATAGCTCGAATACCCTTGCTACCTTCCGGTCCTGGGGGAGTTTTCCAAGATAACGCCACGTAAGAGGCAAGAACCAGTGTACCGGATTTTTGGGCGCTTGGGAATTCCGTGCGTGCACAGTATTTCTGTGAGCGTACGGACTGCCCGATGAGAATCCGTGACGTGTGCGTGTTCGCCGGTGACTGTTGACCACTCGCACCGAGAGTGGAGCGTCTAAAATGGTAGGGATTGTCCTATCCGCACCCCGAGTTGAAGAGGTTGCTGTGAGCACTGCCCTTTATCGTCGTTATCGCCCTGAGACCTTTGCTGAGGTTATTGGGCAGGAGCACGTGACCGAACCTCTTATGGTCGCTCTTGAGAAGAATCGTGTGAATCACGCGTATCTGTTCTCGGGCCCGCGTGGTTGCGGTAAGACCACGTCGGCGCGTATTTTGGCGCGTTGTTTGAACTGTGCGCAGGGTCCGACTCCTACTCCGTGTGGTGTGTGCGATTCGTGCCGTGAGCTCTCGCGTGATGGTGGCGGTTCTCTTGACGTGATTGAGATGGATGCGGCGAGCCACGGCGGCGTGGATCATGCCCGTGACCTGCGTGAACGCGCGACTTTGGCGCCGGTACGTGACCGTTACAAGATCTTCATTATTGATGAGGCGCATATGGTGACCCGTGAGGGTTTCAATGCGCTGCTGAAGATTGTGGAGGAGCCGCCGGAGCACGTGAAGTTTATCTTCGCGACGACTGAGCCGAATAAGGTGCTGGGTACGATTCGTTCGCGTACTCACCATTACCCGTTCCGTCTGGTTCCGCCGGAGGTTCTTCTGCCGTTCCTGCAGGGCCTGTGCGATCAGGAACAGGTGCCGGTTGAGCCTGGTGTGTTACAGCTGGTGATTCGTGCTGGTGGCGGTTCGGTGCGTGATTCGCTGTCGATTCTTGATCAGCTGATGGCTGGTGCGTCTTCGCAGAACGGTATTGAGTATGACCGTGCGGTGGCGCTGCTGGGTTATACCCACGCGCAGCTTCTGGATGAGGTTATTGAGGCGTTGGGCGCGAAGGATGCGCCGACTCTCTTTGGTGCGGTGTCGCGTGTGGTGGCGACCGGTCAGGATCCTCGCCGTTTTGTGGAGGATCTGCTGGAGCGTCTGCGTGATTTGATTGTGGTGAAAGCTGTTCCGCAGGCTGCCGGCCAGATTTTGCAGGGTGTTCCGCAGGATCAGTTGGAGCGTTTGGCTCAGCAGGCTCAGGCTTTGGGTGAGCGTGAGCTGACGGTTGCTGCGGGTACGGCGAATGAGACTCTGAATGGTATGACGGGTGCGGCGAATCCGCAGCTTCAGCTGGAGTTGCTGTGTGCTCGTCTGCTTCTGCCTGCGGCGGAGGGTTCTGCCGGTGGCGCTGAGGTTGCGGCGTTGGCTTCTCGCCTGCAGGTTTTGGAGCGTCGCGTGGCTTCTGGTGCTACTGGTTCCTCGGGTTCCGCTGGTTCTGCCCCGGCGCAGGGTGGCATGTCTGCTGCTCGTGCGGCGGGTATGGCGGCGGCTGGCCTGATTCCTAAGACCCAGGCACCTAAGACCCCGGTTACTGAAGCTCAGGTACCTAATGCACAGGCTCCTAGCGCCCCAGTTCAGGAGGCAGCTCAGCCCGCGCAGCAGGTAGCCCCTCAGCGGGGCGGCTCTCAGCATGCTAGCGCGGGTGCTCCCCCGCTGGTGGGCGCGCCCCTTAGTGCTGCACCTCTGGCACCGACCGCGCAGGCGCCTGCACCTGCGGCTGGTGCTCCCCTAGCGGGTAACACCCCGGCGGCACCTCTTGCTCCGGCGGCGGCGAATGTCCCGGCTTCTCCTGCAGCAGCTGCGGCGGGTGCCCCCTCCGCGCCTCTGAAGCTTGACCCGAACGATCCGCTAGCGGCGGTTCAGGGTAATTGGCGTGCCATCCTTAACCGAATGAGCGTTCCGGGTGCGGCAGAGCAGCTGATGAAGGTGCGTCCCGCCCGCATGGACGGCACGACCCTGTACGTGAGCGCCGACATTGCGACTTTGCGCGCGGTCAAGGGTTTTGTGCCCGAGCTGACCGCCCGCGTGAGTGAGTTCCTGCGCCGTCCGGTGACCATTCACGCTCAGGTGGCGAAGCCCGGTGAGCAGGTCAAGCCCGAAGCGCAGCCTGCAGTTCCGACGGCTGTTGCCCCGCAGGAGCCTCAGCAGCCCGTTCAGCAGACTCCCCCGCAGCCCGTTCAGCCGGCGCCTCTGGCTGATGGTCCGCGCGGCGGTGAGGATGCGTGGCGTCGCCACGGTCAGCCGCTGACCGGCGCAAACACCCCCGAGTCCACGAGCGTGGATGCGCCCCTGGGCGCGTGGGAGGTTGCCCCGATTCCCCAGAGCGCCCCCGAGGAGGCACCTCAGCAGGTTGCCCCGGCTGTACCGGCTGCGCCGCAGGCACCGGCTGGTCCGCTTGCGCCTGAGCCCCCGGTAGCTCAGCAGGTTCCGACTGCTCCGGCGGGTGGTTTTGGTGAGCGTGATTCCTTTGCTGCCTCCGGTAGTGGAGTTCCGCAGCAGGAGAGCGCCCCGGAACCCCAGCATGCCTCTGAACTCCAGCATGCACAGGAGCCCCCGTTCTCGCAGGAGCCCCCTCACGCAGAGGAACCTCCGTATGAGGAGGAGCCCCCTTTTGAGGATGAGCCTGCCTACGCTGAACCGGTTGAGGCACCC
>ERZ1674050.13-NODE-13-length-17296-cov-9.431761_pt1 | contig 17296 bp, 14 predicted proteins | sample MGYA00581126_ERZ1674050 | MGnify/ENA primary metagenome ERZ1674050 (study PRJEB41354, sample SAMEA4873315) | human saliva metagenome | biome: human-associated habitat [ENVO:00009003]; feature: mouth environment [ENVO:08000002]; material: saliva material...
ATCGGTAACCGCGTGAACCTCATGGGTGGCGACACCGGCGACGGTATCCCCACCTCCGGTTCGGTAGCTGTGAAGTCCGGCGGCTGCGGATGCGGTGGTTGCGGCTGCGGCGGCAAGTAAACCCACCCCTGCCGGCAACGAGCGCCTGGCTCACCCGGTTCTAAACTACATAGCAAAGAGCGGTGCCCGTCTCCTCGTGATGAGGAAGCGGGCACCGCTTTCGCTTAACGAAGCTTAGGTTCACACCCGGCAGCACCTACGGGAGCTACGGCGGGCGAACAGCACCTTACTTGATGGAGGTACCGACGGAACCGAGCTGCTGGCAAGCCTCGACCACGCGTGCGGCCATGCCTGCCTCTGCAGCTGCACCCCAAACGCGGGGGTCATAGGTCTTCTTGTTGCCGACCTCGCCGTCAACCTTCAGCACACCGTCGTAGTTGCTGAACATGTGGCCAGCAACGGGGCGGGTGAATGCGTACTGGGTGTCGGTGTCGATGTTCATCTTGATAACACCGTAGGACACTGCGTCTGCAATCTCCTGCTCGGTGGAGCCGGAGCCACCGTGGAAGACCAGGTAGAAGGGCTTGTCGCCCTTGCCGTACTTAGCGCCGACCTCGGTCTGGATTTCCTTGAGCAGCTCGGGGCGCAGGTGAACGTTACCGGGCTTGTACACGCCGTGAACGTTACCGAAGGTCAGAGCAGCCATGTAGGTGCCCTTCTCGCCCAGGCCGATTGCCTCAACGGTCTTGATTGCGTCTGCAACGGTGGTGTACAGGGAGTCGTCGATAGCGCCTTCAACGCCGTCTTCCTCGCCACCAACGGCACCAATCTCAACCTCGAGAACGAGCTTTGCCTTGGAGGTACGCTCGATCAGCTCAGCAGCAATCTTCAGGTTCTCGTCCAGGTCGATTGCGGAGCCGTCCCACATGTGGGAGTTGAAGATGGGGTCTTCACCGCGAGCAACAGCCTTCTCGGACTCTGCCAGCAGGGGCAGAACGAAGCCTTCCAGCTTGTCCTTGGGGCAGTGGTCGGTGTGCAGTGCAATGTTCACGTCGTACTGCTTAGCAACTTCGCGTGCGTACGCTGCGAAGGCCAGGGAGCCAACGACCATGTCCTTCTTGGAAGCGCCGGACCAGTATGCTGCGCCACCGGTGGATGCCTGGATGATGCCGTCCGAGCCAGCCTCTGCGAAGCCGCGGATTGCAGCGTTCAGGGTCTGGGAGGAGGTCACGTTCACTGCGGGGTACGCGAAGCCCTTTTCCTTCGCGGTCTGCAGCATTTCTGCGTAAACTTCGGGGGTTGCAATAGCCATATGCTGACTCCTTGGATAGATGCGACCGGTTACCGATGTTGGGCCGGTTCACCATTTTTTGTTGGCGCGCGAGACGCCTCCTACTCGCACTATTTTACCAAGATACGACTTATTTATCGTTAATTTTTTGTGGGTTTTTTTGGGTTTACTGCAGCGAAATTTCCGCGAAATACCGCGGTAAAGTAGAGGTGTTAATGACTTGATGTCTTCTGTGCGTGCAGGCCAGCGTACACATCACCCAGACGCGACGAAAGGAACCTCCCATGAGCAAGGCGAGCGCTAAAAATAATCCGAAACAGCTCGACGCGAAGCGTGAGAAGCGTGCCCGCCAGGCGCAGCGTCGTGCTGAGCGTGAGCATCCGAATGCGGCGGCTATTGCCCCGGTGCGCGCGCAGTTGGATGAGGTTCTGGAGCGTAAGAGTCGGCATGTTTTGGGGCACGGCGATATGGCGAAATCCCTTGAGTTGATGGAGAAAATGCGTGATGAGGGCGCGAGTGACCACGAGATTGATGTGGCGCTTGCGGAGGCGAAGCTCCCCTCGGTCGTGCAGGTGGGCCGTAAGTCGTTGATGCGTTGGCCGAGCTGGTGGTGGTTGAATCGTCGCGAGCGTGCATTGCGGGCGAAGATTGATCGCCTGATGGAGGGCTAAGCCCCCGTTTTGAATAGGTTGTGAGAGCACCCCGTTGTGGGTGCTCTTGTGCTGTGTACTGGTGGGGGAATTGATTTTTTGGACTCAGAGTTCAATTATTCTATTTCACACAACAATGAAAACCACACAATACAACATGAACCAAATATATTCATAAGATATGCATTATATGTATATAAATTATTACGTGATGCGGGTTATATTTACCTAAATTACCGTGCTATAGTCGTTACAACCCGCAGACGTGTTCCCAACCACATTTCGTGTAGCACGTGCTTTAGACGTAACTATCCAAGGAGGCATAGCGTGAGCACCTCACCGAACAAGAACCCGCAGACTTCTGCAGCGGATCAATACACTAAGCCCCCCACAGACGACCCGTTCGCACACGAACAGGAAGGCTTCCACAAGGGGCTTGGCGCACGTCAGCTCCAGATGATCGCCATCGGTTCCGCTATTGGTACCGGCCTGTTCCTGGGCACCGGTAGCCGCCTGCAGGACGCAGGCCCCATGCTCGCCGTCATCTACGCCGTCATCGGCTTCTTCGGCTACCTGATCCTTCGAGCCCTCGGCGAGCTGATCCTTCACCGCCCTTCCTCGGGCTCCTTCGTCTCTTACACCCGCGAATTCTACGGCGAAAAGGCCGCATTCGTATCCGGATGGCTGTACTGGCTGAACTGGGCAATGACCGCCGTTGCAGACGCCACCGCTATCGCTATCTACATCAGCTGGTTCGGTCGATACAACCAGTTCTTCGCAGATATTCCCCAGTGGCTTAGCGCATTCATCGTCGTTATCGTCACTGTGGCTCTGAACCTCATCTCCGTGAAGCTCTTCGGTGAGCTGGAATTCTGGTTCGCACTCATTAAGATTCTTGCCCTGCTGTCCTTCATGGCGGTAGGTATCTGGTACCTGGTCTTCGGTGAACCCATCAACGGCGTCACCCCCGGCCTGAGCCTTATTGCAGCCAATGACGGCTTCTTCCCCAACGGTATTCTTCCCGCTCTTATCGTGGTTCAGGGCGTTGTGTTCGCCTACGCCGGTATTGAGCTGGTCGGCACCACCAGTGGTGAAACCAAGAACGTTGAGAAGGTTATCCCCCGCGCTATCAACACCGTGATCTGGCGTATCGCGATCTTCTACGTTGGTTCCGTGGTTCTGCTCTGCCTGCTCATGCCCTACACCGCGTACAAGGATGCAGAGTCGCCGTTCGTGACCTTCTTCGACTCGATCGGCATTGACGGTACCGCACCGATTATGCAGCTGGTCGTTATTACCGCGGCTGCTTCCTCGCTGAACGCTGGCCTGTACTCCACCGGCCGTATCCTCCACTCGATGGGTGTTGCAGGTTCGGCACCGAAGTTCACCACTAAGGTGTCCCGCTCCGGCGTTCCGGTGGCAGGTATTCTGCTGACCGGTGTAATTGGCCTCTTCGGCGTTGTGCTGAACTTCTTCGTTCCCGAGCAGGCGTTCGAGGTCGTGCTGAACATCGCATCCGTGGGCACCATGGCTAGCTGGGCGGCTATCGCAATGTCGCACCAGAAGTACCTGAAGCTGGTCGGCGAGGGCAAGTACAAGCGCCCCAACTACCGCGCACCCGGCGGTCGCTTCAGTGACTGGGCTGTGATGGTCTTCCTCGCTGTTGTGCTGGTGCTGATGGCACTGGATTACCCGGTCGGCACCTACACCCTGGCATCGCTGCTGCTGGTTATCCCGCTGCTGATTATCGGCTGGTACACGGTTCGTGACCGCGTCAACGAGATTGCTCGCGTCCGTGAAGGCTACACCGGTTCCGTGCCTGTGATTGCTGCCCGCCCCGTGGTGAAGAAGCTCGTTCCGGAGCCTCGTACCCACATTGACCTGGGTGAACTGGACGCTGAGGACGAGGACAAGCCGAAGGGCAACTAACCCGACGGCTGCCTCCGATCCCGTAATATCCCAGTGAAATCCCGGTGAAGGCGATGAGGGGGTTCTAGACCCTAGCCCATAGGTTCCAGGAGTTCTAGAACCCCCTCCCTGCACGTCTTTTCGTGTTCGTTCCGTATTACATCCGTGTAATACATAAAGCAAAGTACATATCTACAGCATTTCTAATACGGTGTGTCCTGCAATATATTTTGAGATAATAGATATCCGCAGTGACCACCAGATGCACAAAGAAGTTTTGTGCAGATATTCAAAGGAGAAAATCATGACTGAACGTCCTAGCGCACACGCGGTGGAATTTGTTGACGTCGCCTCGATGGCGAAGTGGATTCAGAAGGACGGCGTAGGCAACATCATTGCCGGCATGGTCGACTTCCTCGAAGAAGACTTCAAGAAGTGGCAGAGCTTCGACAAGATTCCGCGCGTTGCCTCCCACACCCCCTTCGGTGTGATTGAGCTGATGCCCACCTCTGACAACATCACCTACTCCTTCAAGTACGTGAACGGCCACCCGTCGAACCCGGCACGCGGCTTCCAGACCGTGACCGCGTTCGGTCTGCTCGCTGACGTGGACAACGGCTACCCCGTGTTCCTGGCTGAGATGACCCTGCTGACCGCGTTGCGTACCGCTGGCGTGTCCGCCATGGTTGCTAAGCACCTGGCACGCAAGGATTCGAAGAAGATGGCGATGATTGGTACCGGCTCTCAGTCTGAGTTCCAGGCGCTGGGTATGCGCGCGGTGCTCGGCATTGAGGACCTGTCCGTCTACGACATTGACCCGCACGCGATGGAGAAGTTCCGCCGCAACCTGGAGCCGCTGGGCTTCCGCATCCACCTGGCTAAGGACGTGGATGAGGCTGTTGAGGGTGCCGATATTATTACCACCTGCACCGCCGATAAGCAGCAGGCGAAGGTTCTGCTGGACCGCCAGGTGAAGCCCGGCGTGCACCTGAACGCTATTGGTGGCGACTGCCCCGGCAAGACCGAGCTGGAAAGCGAAATTCTGGACCGCTCCACCGTGTTTGTTGAGTTCCCGCCGCAGACCCGCATTGAGGGCGAGATTCAGCAGAAGGACCCGGACTTCCCGGTGGTGGAGTTCTGGAAGGTTCTGACCGGTGAGGAGCCGGGCCGCGTGTCGGATGAGCAGATTACCCTGTTCGACTCGGTGGGCTTCGCGATTGCTGACTTCTCGGGTCTGCGTTATGCCCGTGCGGCTACGCAGGACACCGACCTGCAGCAGTTCATTGACCTGGTTGCTAGCCCGGATGATCCGAAGGATCTGTACTCGCTGGTGAACGTTAACGTTCCGGTGGGCTAAAGGGCTAAGCAGCCTGACGCTGAGTGGCCTTGAGCTGGTGGGCCTGTAAGGTGCGCCGGCATGGGCTGCGAGGTTGAGAGTGAATAAAGTGAGGGCCGGGGAGTGGTAACACTCCCCGGCTCCTTCTTGTGCAATTTTTGTGTGGGCAGATTTTCTTATGGGCAACTTGTGAGCATTCTGCGGCTGGTTCACCCGTTCTACCTTTCAGGTGGGTGTGGCTACTGGCGGGTGGCGATGATTTCACGCGCCTTCGCTATCTTCGCATCACGATAGGCCTTCAAATCATTCAGCAACGCCTGATTCTTCTCAATCAAAGGACCCTGATAGGACGCCTCAATATCACCCAAACGCTGAGCCAACCTCACCTTCTCACTACATTGAGCTTCAATGGTTGCCAGGCGAATAACCTCCTCCAACACTTTGGGATCATCAGCATTCAGACTGGCCAATTCTTTACTCGTCCATTCACCGTCCCCAGTGCGAGGAGTCAACCCTTCCTGACGCTGGCAGTCCCACCAATCTGAGCGGGCTTTCTTCCATTCAGGGTCAGCCTGCGCACGCAGGTACGCTTCACTACGGATACGACCGACGGGGCTGTACTTTTTCTCATCAGCCACATCAAAATAGAGCATATCCAGTTCTTCCCGATGCTCTTCGCGGCAGCTGGCCCTGACGTCTTCAGGGATGCTCTTATAAATCCTATCCTGCTCTTCTCCGACTTTGAGGAACGTAAAATGATTCGCCACATGCTTCACATTCCAGAGGCCATACTGGGCGGCTTTGCCAGAAACCCAGCCGTTTTCTAGAATTTCAAAATCGTATCCTTTTTTCGCATAGCACTCTTTACGAATCAACAATGACGCCCTATATGTTATATCTAGGGCCTGGTCACTCATGTCGTATTCATCGAGCGGAAGAGTAATATAGTTATTTTCAAAATCCAGCTGGGCTTTGAGGCTAGTATCTTTAGGCGTAGCGGCACAGGAACTTAAAGCTAAAGCAAAGCAGGCGAACAGAGCAGAAGATTTCTTCATTGTTACCAACTCCTTTCAATCAAGAAAGTCAGGAGGAGCCCACAAACATTGGGCTCCTCCATCACATTTAGTCGTCGCAGTGTACCTTGTGAACAGAACTAATACGATCATCCCAAGTCTCGCCCCAATGGAGACCCGCATGGCTTAGACCCCGAAGATAGTTGAGGTCGGAAGAAGAATCAAACCTGCGACCCGCAAAGTCGACGTCTTCGTAATAGCGCCACCGACACCCATCAGAATGCAATGAAGATGCACGGTCACTCATCCAACTCAAATGGTTCGTCCCCTCAGTGGGCATACGGGACCCAAGGAAATTGGCATCCGAATAGAAAATAACACCCGCATGTGCCGGAGGTGCTACCGCACCAAAAGTCACCGCAGCCACACAGGCCGCAACAGCAAGAGACTTATTAAAGATCCTCATCAGAATCTCCTTTCAAAAGAATGACGTCACGGTCATTCATACCCACAACCCGCAACCATTGGCGAGTCGAAGTCAGGAAATCCATCGCATGCCCCAAACTGAAATTGAGAGTGCGATTCTCATATTCCCTGTGACTTGAATTAACACTAGCACACCTAGACTATTTATTTAGTGAGCTAAATCACTTATGTGATAATATGTGCTTTACCCGCTTTAGATATATTCAAATATTATTTACTACATTTACAAGACGAAAAATCCAGATAACATCACGCAACCCCACCACAAACAATGCATCAAACCCCGTGGGTATCCACATTCATGTGAAAAACTCAACACCCCACCCAAACAAAAAATCACCCAATCCCCAATAAAAACCCCCAGCAAAAAAGGTTCCGACGCGCACGCAACGCATCGGAACCTTTAAACACCTCATAAACAGCCGCCAGGCTACGACGGAATCTGGCCAAACACATGGCGGCGAACCCACGCATGCATCGCAATACCCGCAGCCGTCGCCGCATTCATCGAACGCGTCGACCCAAACTGCTCAATCGACAGAGTATCCCTAGCCGCCGCATGCAACTCCTCCGACAAGCCCGGGCCCTCCTGACCAAAAACCAGCACGCACTTCTTCGGCAGATCATACGTCTCCAGCGGCACCGAATCCGGAAAAATATCAATACCAATAATCTCCAGACCCTCAGCCTGCGCCCACGCCACAAAATCCTCAATCGTCGGATGATGACGTACATGCTGATAACGATCCGTCACCATCGCACCACGACGATTCCAGCGGCGACGCCCAATAATATGGACCTCCTTCGCCAACATCGCATTCGCAGTACGCACCACCGTGCCAATATTCAAATCATGCTGCCAATTCTCAATCGCCACATGAAAATCATGGCGGCGCGTATCCAGGTCAGCAATAATCGCGTCCATCGACCAGTAACGGTACTTATCCACCACGTTACGGCGGTCACCCTCACGCAGCAGCTCCTCATCCCAATGGTCACCCTCAGGCCACGGGCCCTCCCATGGGCCCACACCCACCTCAAAACGGGCAGTACCCTGCTCAGTACCCTCAACAGCCTCAGCTACAGCAGCCTCAGCTACAGCCGCCTCAGCAGGTACGGCCTCAGCCGCCTCACGATTCTCAACCATCACAACCACCTTCACGCCAACAACCAGCGCCACTCCGGCGCCCACAGAGCCATCTTACAGACAAAAACCCGCGCCACCAGCCACACACAGTAGCCAGCGGCACGGGTTCACCCGCTGCAACGGGATCGTCTTAAAAATTCACGAGGTCCTAGTCCAAGCCAGTAGAGACTAGTCCAGGCCCAGCTCATCCTTCGAGTACGCGTACAGGCACGGGACGCCCGCAACCTCTTCCACATGCTCCTTAGCGCCGGTCGCACGGTCAACAATCACAGCAACCGCCACAACCTCAGCGCCAGCCTTACGCAGTGCCTCAACAGCAGTCAGCGCAGAACCACCGGTCGTGGAGGTGTCCTCAACAGCAACCACGCGGCGACCCTCAACGCTCGGGCCCTCCACCTGACGGCCCATGCCGTAAGACTTCTGAGCCTTACGCACCACAAACGCGTCAATCGCACGGTCCTGATCGCCAGCGGCACGCATAATCGCGGTACCCACCGGGTCAGCACCCATGGTCAGGCCGCCAGCAGCCTCAAACTCGATGCCGTTCTTATCCAGCAGGTCCAGCATGACCTGACCAACCAGGCGAGAAGCCTCGTGGTGCAGGGTGATGCGGCGCAGGTCAACGTAGTAGTCGGCTTCCTTGCCGGAGGCGAGGACCACGTGCCCGCGCACCACAGCCAGCTCCATAATCAGCTGGCGCAGGCGTTCACGGGCTTCTTCAATGGGGAGGTTTTCAGAAAGCTTAGTCATAGTTCAAGTGTAGCGGCTCACGTGCAGGCGGCGCAGACTATTCCCTGCACTATTCCAGCGCTAGGTTATTCCACCACGCGACCCACCGACGGCGGCAACGCGGCGCGCAGCTTCGTCAGCATCTCCTCATACTCGGCGGTCGGGTCGGAATCAGCCACGATAGCGCCACCCGCGGCAAGAGTCACCGTACCCTCATCGTGCGCCACGAGCGTGCGAATCACAATCGACAGGTTCGCCGAACCATCCGCCGACACAAAGCCCAGAGCACCCGAATACACGCCGCGAGCGCGCCCCTCCAGACCCTCAATAATCTGCATGGTCGAAGGCTTCGGAGCACCCGTCATCGAACCGCCCGGGAAGCACGCCCGCGCGGCGGTCACCGCAGAAATTCCCTCACGCAGACGCGAACTGACCGTAGACACCAGCTGATGCACCGTCGAATAGCTCTCCACACCCATAAGCACGGGCACGCGCACGGACGCCGGGTCAGACACCGTAGACAGGTCATTACGCAGCAAATCCACGATCATGAGGTTCTCGGCGCGGGTCTTCTCATCGGTCCGCAACCATGCCGCCGCCGCGGCATCTTCTTCCGGGGTGGCGCCACGAGCAATCGTGCCCTTAATCGGCTTCGTCTGGGCGTTACGCTGCTCATCCACTCTCAAAAAACGCTCCGGCGAAGAAGAAAGCACCGAAAAATCACCGCACCGCAGATACGCCGCATAGGGTGCCGCATTGTGGGCGCGCTGGCGGCGGTACAGCTCAAAGAAAAGCTCCGGGCTCGGATTGGGGATGCGCGCGACCGTCTGCGCGGTAAGGCACACCTCGTAGCTGTTACCCTCGTAAATTTCGCGCTGACTAGTGCGAACGGCATCCATGTAGGCTTCCGCTGCGGGTGCCGGGAAGAGCAGAAGCTCGGCGAGCTCAGGGGTATTTACGGGGGTTCCCTCGGAGGCACGCTTCCCCGCCGCGCTCAGCAGCTGTTCCGCTGCCTCACACCACGACTCATCGCCCACCAGCCAGCTACGCGCCGCAGCCCCCGGGCGGGCATGCTCATGCACCAGGTAGCGGACCGCCGGCAACCACAGAGAATCCGGGGTCGGCGCCTCATACGCCGGCAGATAGCCCGGCACCGGGTGGCCGTGCTCCATGCCCATGGCGGCACGCGCCTCATAGCCGAAATAGCCCACGTAACCGCCACGCAAACCCGCGGGCAGACCGGTTGCCGCCGCGGTATCCGGGTGCACGCGCGGTGCGCGGGCGAGCGCCGCCTCCAACTGGGCGAAGGGGTCTTCCCCGCCAGACTCAGCCGCCGCACGCGCCGAATCCACGCGCAAGGGCGACAGCTGCGCCGGGACCACACCTACATACGAGGCAACCGACATAGGCGACTCCTCACGCGCCGAATCCAGCCAGAAGGAATACTCAGCGCCACCGCTCAGCAGCGGGTACGCCTCCTCGCAGTTCACCGCGAAAGGAAGCGGGCGCACGACAAGCTCCCGCGTCTGCGCATCCCACGGGATGCTCTGCAGAATACTCGGCAGGGCATGAGGGGACGCAGAAGCGGGAGCGTTCGAGGTAGAAAAAATACGGTCCGCGGAAGTTTCAGTCACGGACTCCATTGTATGGCGTACAGGCGAACTGGCGGTTTAGTGAACGACTGCGGGTGCTTCGCCGTTTTCGCTGGTCATCGGCAGACCGGCAGCGAACCATGCGCTGGTGCCGCCCGCAATGTTGTGTGCGGCGTAGCCGTGTTCGCGCAGGAAGGTTGCCGCGCGGTTCGAACGGCCGCCACCGTGGCAGATGACGTAGAAGTCTTCGCCGGGTGCGGGCAGTTCTTCCAGACGCTCAGCGATGGTGCCGAGGGTGATGTGCTTGGCGCCGGTGGCGTGGCCGCCCTCCCACTCGTAGTCTTCACGCACGTCGATGATAGTTGCGCCTGCGGGAACGTCGCGGGGGTCAACCTGGGGTACAGCGGTCATGGGGTTCTCCTTTGAAATGGTTAAAAATGAGCCGGTCGGCACGGCGGGGTGCCGGGTGGGCATAGTTATGGTTCCACTCTAGCGCTTTGGGGGTGCGTGGCGCATCTAGCCCGGTATTTGGGGGTTTGCGAGATTCGGAAGCAGTGCATACGAAAAAATCGAAATGGTTTTTCATGCACTGAATAAGAGTTTATTCTGTGAAATATAGGTGCGTGCCATGTATACATATGCATGGGCAAGGGTATACACTTATACACATATTGCCCGGGTCACACAGAACCCCGGGCTTGCACAGAAAAGAATTACCACCATGTCCAACACCATCACAGGTGCCGAACCCAAGGACACCAAGACCTTCTTCGGCCACCCGAGCATGCTCGCGAACCTGTTCACCGTAGAAATGTGGGAGCGCTTCTCCTTCTACGGCATGCAGGGCATCATGATCTACTACCTGTACTACACCGCCGACAAGGGCGGCCTGGGCCTCGACAAGGACCTCGCCACCGGCGTTATCGGCGCGTACGGTGCAGTCGTGTACCTCATGGCAATCCTCGGCGGTATCCTCGGTGACCGCATCCTCGGCCCCGAGCGTACCCTATTCTACTCCGCCATAGGCATCATGGCGGGTCACGTCTCCCTCTCCCTCATCCCCGGCGTCCCCGGCGTGGTGATTGGTCTGCTGCTGGTCGCTATCGGCTCCGGCGGTCTGAAGAGTAACGCATCCGTGCTGGTCGGTTCGCTCTACAGTGACAACGACTCCCGCCGCGACGCAGGCTTCACCATCTTCTACATCGGTGTGAACACCGGTGCACTGCTCGGCCCGATCCTGACCGGTTGGGGCTGGCAGACCGGCGGCTTCCACCTCGGCTTCGGCCTTGCCGCAATCGGTATGGCTGCCGGCCTGATTCAGTACTCGCTGACCCGCAAGAACCTGCCCGCCTCTGTGCACCACGTGGGTACCCCCTTCACCGGCGCCCAGAAGCGTAACTTCTTCCTGGCACTGGTCGGTATCGTCGTCGTTCTCGGCATCCTGCTGGCGACCGGTCTGATGACCGCAGACAACCTCAAGAACTGGGTCATGGGCTTCATCTTCATCGGCGCTATCGCCCTGTTCGCTCAGCTGCTGAGCGCCAAGGACGTAACCTCCGATGAGCGTTCCCGCGTCACCGCGTTCATCCCCCTGTGGATTGCAAACGCCGTGTTCTGGGCACTGTACCAGCAGCAGTTCACCGTCATGGCGGTGTACTCGGATGAGCGCCTCAACTGGAACATCCTGGGCATGGAGCTGAGCCCGAACCTGGTCAACTCCATCAACCCGATCTTCATCATCGTCTTCGGCATGATGTTCTCCGCCCTGTGGACCAAGTGGGGTGACCGCCAGCCGGTCACCACCCTGAAGTTCTCCGCAGCGCTGATTATCATCGGCCTGGCGTTCTGGATCTTCCTCGCTCAAGCAGGCGTTCAGAGCGTGAACGTCGGCTGGATCGTGCTGATTCTGTTCGTCTGCACCATCGCTGAGCTGATTATTTCGCCGGTGGGTATTTCGCTGGCGACCAAGCTCGCACCGAAGGCGCACCGCGTGAACATGATGGCGCTGTACTTCACCTCCGTGGCAATGGGCACCGTGCTGTCCGGTTGGCTGGCTCCGTTCTACAGCATGGAGACTGAGGTTCCCTACTTCACCTGGATGGGTATTATCACCATCGCGACCGGTATTCTGCTGTTCCTGGTGCACAAGCCGGTTCAGAAGATGATGCGCGGCGTGAAGTAACCGCAAAGTTGCTTGTCTGCACTGCTGACTCGCTGTTTTCAGGCGGCGTGAGCGTGTATAGGCGAGCGTATATTAGGCTAGGGGCCCCGAATCCTTGAATTACCAAGGGTTCGGGGCCTTTGCTGCACGCCCTGGTATCCGGAAGTGCCAGCAAGTTGAGGAGGTTCAGGAGGGGCGGCTTTAGGGGCGTTCGGGGCCTTTTCCTTAATGAGACAATCCGCGCGGATTTTCTTATTAAGCGCCTTAATAAGAAAATCGAAGTGTATTGTCTTATTAAGACCCCCCATAAGACCAGCAAGACGACACCGATGAAGAGGAGGAGGGAGGAGGAACCATGCCCTCAGCCATCACCTGGCCCGCTCTCACATGGGAGCCGCAAACCCCCTGGGTTCACCGTGACGCCCTCGCCTCCCGACGCGCAACGCGCCGCAACTCCGGCGCCTTCTCCAGCGCCGTACCCGCCTCCATTGCCGCACTCAACGTCGAACTCAGCCCCGCACTGCGAGCGCGCCTCCAGGAGAACGCCACCGCAATGACCCGCTTCGATGAGCGGCTCCACCACATCGGCGGCATCCCCTTCTCTGCGGTTCTTCTGCGTGGCGAATCCGCCTCCAGCTCGCAGATCGAAAACCTCACCGTTAGTGCCCGCAAGCTCTCACTGGCTGTCCTGGGTGCAAGCGGGTCGAAAGTTGGCGTTAACGCCGAGCTGGTGGCACGCAACGTTCACGCCATGCGTGCAGCCTTGAACACCGCAGAAAACATTAGCGTCGATAACATCCTCGCGATGCACCGCGAACTGACCCGCGGCCTACAGCAGGACTCCGGCGTACTCCGCACCCAGTGGGTGTGGATTAAGGGCGATTCGCCGGTAACCGCCGACTATGTGGCGCCGCATCACGAGAGGGTTCCTGCCGCCCTCGAAGACCTTGTAGCCTTCATGAACCGCCGCGATATTGACCCCCTCGCGCAGGCGGCTATCGCGCACGCCCAATTTGAAACGATTCACCCTTTCACTGACGGCAACGGCAGAACCGGGCGAGCCCTCATCTCCGCGCTCCTGCTCGCCCGCGGCGTCACCCGCCACGTGATTCTGCCCGTCTCCTCCGGGCTGTTGCACGATACCGATGGGTACATTCAGGCGCTCACCGACTACCGTGCAGGCGATGCCGAGCCCATCATCGAGCTCTTCATCGACGCCACACAGAAGGCAATTACCAACGCAGAAATCCTGGCGCAAGACATTGAATCCCTGCGCGATGAGGTGCTGTCCATTGCCCAACGTAAAACCCCTCTCCTGCGTTCCCTCACCGACCTGTGCTGTACCGAGCCCGCCTTCACCGCACGCATGGTGGAGGAACACACGCGGGGGTCCCGGGCTAGTGTGTATCGCCTCCTCAACCGCATGGTGGAGTTGCAAATTCTGCGTGAAGAACGCGTCAAAATTCAGGGGCAAAAAGTGTGGACTGTCCCCGCTCTCAACCGCGCCCTCGACGACTTTGCAGCACGAGCGGGACGGCGCGGATAGATGCGCCTCCGGGTTCGATAACCCACGCGAAAATTCTGCGGCTGTAGGCGGGTTCCCATGCACGGAACTGTGACGATTTATGTCTCCGCATGAACACACATGACGAACATTAGAGTCAAAAAGGACGTATTAAGCCACGAACAGAAATCTACTAGACAGCCCTCAACCACGGGTCTAAGGTGAATCCATAACAAACCGGAAGGCCCCTTCCGGAACAACCCTTCAACCCTAAGCCGAGGAGAACATCATGGCACTTTACCTGGTAGAACTGACCCCCGCACAGCCGTCCAAGGACGAAGCAACCGCACTCATCGAGACCGTCAACTCGTCCCTGAGCCACGGCGCCGAGCTCATCGAAACCCAGGTCTCCGCAGACCACAAGATCGTCTTCGTCATCGTCGAAGCTGAGAGCACCGCATTCGGCCCCGACCTCACCGCAGCCATCGGTGAGCGCGCAGCCGTCGCAGGCCCCGACGCAGTCCGCCTGGTCGGCGCAGAGCTCGAAGACATCAAGAAGCTCAAGAAGGACGCAGACTACCTGGTTGAGTGGGACATCCCCGCAGAGATCACTATGGAACAGTACCTGACCCGCAAGAAGGCAAACGCGCCCAAGTACGCTGAAGTACCTGAGGTTTCCTTCCTGCGCACCTACGTTCGCGAAGACACCGCAAAGTGCCTCTGCTTCTACGACGCACCCGACGAAGAAGCTGTTGTTCGCGCCCGTAAGGCCGTCAGCACCCCCATTGACCGACTGTTCAAGCTGCACGCATAGACGCGATGCTCCCCGCTTAGGAGAAACCCCATGTCCGAGTTCACTCTCGAACCCCTCTACGATTACCCCCAGCGCGAGCAGGTGCTCGCACTCGCCCGAACCCATGCAGATGCTGTTGACCGCGGCGAGCGTTCCCCCTTCGAAAACCTGCGCGAAATCGCTAAGGACGGCCTGATTACCCTGGGCCGCGACGGCGGTTCCCTGGTACCCCAGGTTGCGGTGGCTTTCGACCTTGCCACCGAGGACGCCTCCACGGCGTTCTCCCTGTGGGCTCACCGCTCGACCATTGCGTTCTTTGACGCTGTGGGCCGCGAGCTGCCCGCCGGCCTGGCGGATGCGACCGTCAGCGGCACCACCGCCATGGCGGCGGCGTACAAGGAGGCTTCGGGTCTGGCACCGATCAAGGTGGAGGGTACCCTCGTTGAGGGCGGTCTGAAGCTGAACGGTTCCGTGTCGTGGGCGTCGAACCTGTACCCGGGCGGCGTGATTGTTCTTCCGGTGGCTGTGCAGAACGCCCCGGAGAGCCACCCGAACCGCTACATTGTGACGGTCCGCCAGGACGTCGAGGGCCTGAGCGTTGACTACCACCGCAACCTGCTGGCGCTGAACGGCACCGAGTCCGGCACCCTGAAGTTTGAGGACGTTTTCGTTCCGAGCGAGGACATTCTGAGCGACAATATTGAGGCTTTCCTGCACGATGTGACCGCGCCGTTCCTGCTGGTTCAGTCGTCGTTCTGCCTGGGTCTTGCCGCTGGTGCACTGCAGGAGGCTGCTAAGCACCTGGACGTCTCGCAGGGCGTGTTCCGCCCTGAGTTCCCGCTGATTCTGGCGGAGTACCAGAGCCTGCGTGAGGAACTGGTTCGCCTGGCTTCTGAGCCGGAGCGTGCTGAGCGTCGTGACCTGCTGAGCCTGCGCCTGGGTGTTTCGCACTTTGCGACCATTGCTACTCACTTTGAGCTGCAGGTTGTTGGAGGCGCCGGTTACGTGGCTGATTCCCCGACTGCTCGTCGCCTGCGTGAGGCGTCGTTCCTGCCGGTTCAGTCCCCGACCGAGGGTCACCTGCGTTATGAGCTGGCGCGTTACGATCACTTGGAGAACCTGCGTGATGCTCTCTAAGCCATTGGGCTGTGTGTAGCGAGTGTTTTTATTCGCTCTTTGCATCAATACCCCGTATATGCTTTGAACTGCATATACGGGGTATTGATGCTTTATGGGCTATATAACGGGATACAGAGCCCACGATAAGAGAATATATACCCTGCTCAACGTATCCCTGCTCATATTTACACCCGTTTAGCTGAGACCTAAACCCATATGCGCGTAGAATTATGTGGAATTTTATACACCACCACATTCACCTCAGGAGCTCCCTTTGAGCATCTCTAAGCTTCTCGGCTTTGACTGGTCGATCCACGGCGACGGCCGCAGTATCAAGCCCGGTTCCTTTGTTGCCCCGAACGAGCGCCTCGCATGGCCGATTACCATCGGCATCGGCGCGCAGCACGTGGTCGCAATGTTCGGTGCAACCTTCCTCGTGCCGATCATTACCGGATTCCCGCCGGCAACCACCCTGTTCTTCTCGGGTCTCGGCACGATCCTGTTCCTGCTGATTACCCGCGGACGCGTCCCCTCCTACCTGGGCTCCTCCTTCGCGTTCATTGCGCCCCTGGCGGCTGCCATGAACTCGCACGGCCCGGCTGGTGCCCTCGGCGGTATCGTCATGGCGGGTGTGGCGCTGTTCCTGGTCGGTCTGATTGTTCAGTTCGCTGGCACCGGCTGGCTGACCAAGCTCATGCCCCCGGTCGTAACCGGTTCGATTGTGGCGCTGATTGGCTTCAACCTGGCGAAGAGCGCTAAGGACAACTTCATGGTGGCACCGGTGACCGCACTGGTGACCCTGTGCTCCATCATCCTGATTTCGGTACTGTTCAAGGGCATCATTGGTCGCCTGTCCATCCTGCTGGGTGTGGGCATTGGTTACATCACCGCCGTGATTCGCGGCGAGGTGGATTTCTCCAAGATTGACAAGGCAGTTGAGACTCAGGGCATCGTTGGTCTGCCACAGTTCCAGACCCCCGAGTTCCACTGGGAGCTCGCCGGCCTGTTCATCCCCGTGATTCTGGTGCTGGTGGCTGAGAACATCGGCCATGTGAAGTCTGTTGCGCTGATGAGCGGCAAGAACCTGGACGACTATTCGGGTCGTGCCCTCATGGCGGACGGCCTGGCAACCACCATCGCCGGTTTCGGCGGCGGTTCGGGTACCACCACCTACGCTGAAAACATTGGCGTTATGGCTGCAACCAAGGTGTACTCCACCGCGGCGTACTGGGTGGCTGCTATCTTCGCGATTGCGCTGTCCATGTTCCCCGCATTCGGTGCGGCAATTGCGACCGTTCCCGCGGGTGTTCTGGGCGGTGCCGCAACCGTGCTGTACGGCATGATCGGTATGCTCGGTGCACGTATTTGGAGCGAGAACCGCGTGAACTTCTCGAACCAGATCAACCTGACCACCGCCGCTGTGGCGCTAATCGTGGGTATTGCGGACTACACCTGGACCTTCGGTGAGCTGTCCTTCGCCGGTATTGCACTGGGTACCGCTGCGACCCTGATTATCTTCCACCTGATGACCTTCATCGCGAAGTACACGAAGGCTGCTGGCGACCCG
>ERZ1674050.30-NODE-30-length-11312-cov-8.387226_pt1 | contig 11312 bp, 7 predicted proteins | sample MGYA00581126_ERZ1674050 | MGnify/ENA primary metagenome ERZ1674050 (study PRJEB41354, sample SAMEA4873315) | human saliva metagenome | biome: human-associated habitat [ENVO:00009003]; feature: mouth environment [ENVO:08000002]; material: saliva material...
CGGGTTTGAGCGTGCGGGCTTTTTGCTTTCAAGATTGGAGTGCCGAGTGGATTTTCTTCTGAATATCATCGGGGACATTAATACGCATACTGCGGGGCTGACTTCCACCGTGGATGCCGTGCAGAACTGGATGTGGAGTAATTTCCTCTACTACGCTCTGATTGCTGCTGGTCTGTACATTACGATTCGTACCCGCGGCGTACAGTGGCGCTCCATTAAGGAAATGGTTCGTGTCCTGGGTGACCCGGTTGCTCGTGAGGCTGACGGTAAGAAGAGCATTTCTTCGTTCCGTGCGTTTACTGTTTCGGCTGCTTCTCGTGTGGGTACCGGTACTGTTGCGGGTGTTGCTTTGGCTATTGCTATGGGCGGCCCGGGTGCTGTGTTCTGGATGTGGGTTATTGCTGCTGTTGGTGCAGCTTCTGCTTTCGCGGAGTCCCTTCTGGGTCAGCTGTATAAGGAGCGCGGTAAGGATTCCTATATTGGTGGTCCGGCGTACTACATGAAGCGCGGTCTGAATGCTCCGTGGATGGGTTACATCTTTGTGGCGTTCATTGTGGTCACTTATGCGTTCGTGTTTGTGGCGGTTCAGACGAATGCTGTGGTGGATGCTGCGGCGAACTCGTTCAGCATTGATGTTTCGGGTACTAACTCGATGGGCTTCCGCATCACTATTGGTCTGATTATGGTGGCGCTGACTGCGGCTATTATTTTCGGTGGTATTCGCGCGATTTCTTCGGTGACTGAGTGGCTGGTGCCGATTATGGCGGTGCTGTATCTGCTGCTGGGTCTGCTGGTTGTTCTGCTGAACATCACTGAGGTCCCGAACATGCTGCTGATGATTTTCCAAGGTGCTTTCGGCATTAAGGAGTTCGTGACCGGCGGTACCATGGGCGCCGTGATTTGGGGTATGAAGCGTGGCCTGCTGACTAACGAGGCGGGTATGGGTACTGCTCCGAACGCTGGCGCGACCGCTACTATTTCTCACCCGGCTAAGCAGGGTTACGTGCAGACTCTGGGTGTTTACTTTGACACCATGATGGCGTGTACTGTGACTGCGTTTATTGTTCTGCTGTCGAACCCGACCTATGGTGATCGTTCTCGTGGTGCGTCGCTGACTCAGTCGGCGCTGGCTATGCAGCTGGGCGATTGGGCGGTTCACTTCCTGACTATCGCGATTTTCATGTTTGCGTTCTCGACTGTGATTGGTAACTACTACTACGGCGAGTCGAATATGCGTTTCGTGACTGAGCGTAAGCTGCCGATGAATATTTTCCGTGCGCTGGTTCTCGTGTTTGTGTTCTTCGGCGCGATTTCTTCGCTGGATCTGGTGTGGACTACCGCGGATATGCTGAATGCCGGCATGGTGATTGTGAACTTGACGGCGGTTCTATTGATGACTCCGCAGGTTGTTGCGGTGTTGAAGAACTATGAGGCTCAGCGTAAGGCTGGTTTGGAGCCGATTTTCAAGGCTTCGGATATGCCTGAGTTGAAGAATCTTGCGGCGTGGGATGGTACTGATGCGGTGACTACCCGTGAGTTCTGGGCTGAGTATGATGCGAAGGCTGCTGAGCGTCGTGCGGCGAAGAAGGCTAAGAAGGCTAAGCGCTAGTTTCTAAGCTTTGTATAGGCTTTGTGGAGGGTCCGTCCTGCTGTGTGCGGGGCGGACCCTTTTACACGCCCGAGGCGTGTGTGAGGGTGTATGAGGCGCCCATCAGCGCGGTGGGCGCTGAGCGCCTCCTCGGACTATTCTGAGTGTCTGCGAGCTCCTAATACGGTCCCAATGGGTCTGTATGCTTAGGAAGGATATTAGGAGGGTTGTTTATGGATTGGCGTGCCGTACTGGAGCTGGTGGTCACCGTCGTGTTTCTGGCTGGTATTGCGTTGGCGCTATTGTGCTTGGTGACGATTCATCGGAACCCGCATTTTTCGGAGGTGCAGAAGCTGAAGTGGCTTCTGCTGGTGCTGTGCCTGCCGTATGTGGGTCCGGTGACGTGGTTGTTGCGCGCGCGTTTGGAGCGTATTGACCGGGAGCGTGCTGAACAGGAGCGTATGGCGCGGGGTTCCGCGGCTGCGTCCGATGCGACTGCTTCCGATGGAGTGTCCGGTAGTGCCCCCGATAGCGCCTCGGAGGCTCTTTCTGAACCCTCCACCACCTCTAAGTAACAAAGGTCACACTCTCTCAATTGGACAGCACCGCATGCAGTCCGTATAGTTTTATGTGTTGCCTGCGGTGATACACCGTAAGACACATGCGCGAGTGGCGGAATAGGCAGACGCGCACGGTTCAGGTCCGTGTGCCCGTGAGGGCGTGGGGGTTCAACTCCCCCCTCGCGCACCAACGATCCCCGGTTCGAAAGAACCGGGGATTTTTTCATATCCATAACCAATTCCCCGCTAAATGACGGGGTTCCAGAGCGATGGCGAGTGCATCACCTAAAATAGAACCGGGTGTGTTCATTCACAGAGCACACAGCAAACGCACAGACACGCTCGTTAAACTGAGCCTTTCGGATAAAGACCGTTTGCGCGGTCTGTTGCTCGGAATGGTCGTTGAGAAGGAGGCGGCATGAAGTTTTTCGACAAGCTGGGCAAGCTGGAGCAAGGCATCGGTCGCACTGTCGGCCTTTCCAAGGGCTTCGGCACCTTTGCGAAGGCGGATGTCGCTAACCGCGTCCGCATCATGATGGATGACGAGTCCTACGTGGACGGCAGTGGTCGCACTATGGCTCCTAATGTCTATACTCTCCGTTTTGCGCCGGTCGATTTCCCGCGCGTGCGCGAGTGGGGTAACCCGTTCGCTGTTGAGCTGTGCGATTTGGCGATTTCGCACGCCCGCGCGCAGGGTTACACCCTCATTGGTGCGGTTCGCGTGACGTTCAACGTTCTTGATTCCCTCTCTGAGGGCGAGTTTGAGGTTGTTGCGACTTTCGAGCCGTTCTCTGTACCGGAGGCTCCGGCGTCCCCGTCTTTGCGCGGTGCTACTAACTACGCGCCGGTGCGTCCGCCGCGTGAGTCTTCTTTGCCGACCCGCATTACTAAGCCGGCCGCTCAGCCGGCTCAGCCGGCTCAGCCTGCACCCAGCCCTGCGCCTCAGCAGGCTCCTGCGCCTCGTCTGAACATGCCTGTAGCGTCCCCTGCGGCGGCTCCCCGTTTCTTCTTGGAGATTGAGGGCCGCATGCACCCGGTGAACCACCTGCCGTTTGTGCTGGGCCGCGGTTCTGATGCTGATCTTCGTCTGGACGATAAGGGCGTTTCTCGCCGTCACCTGCAGCTTTCGATGCAGGGTGGTGCGGTGGTCGCCACCGATATGGGTTCTACCAACGGCACGTTGATTAATGGTGCGCCTCTGCGTGCGCCGGTGGTGCTGGCGAACGGTTCGCTGCTTCGCATGGGTAATACCCGCATCATCTTCCATAGTTCGACCGGAGGTGTCCGTTAATGGCATCTGAATTGACCGTTACTATCCTTCGTTACGCTTTTCTGGCTCTAATTTGGTTCTTTGTTTTCCTGGTGGTTTCGGCGGCTCGCCGTGACCTTGGTTTGGGTAAGAACTATCGTGCGGCACCGGTTGATGCGGTTCCGGAGGCTACCCATATTGCGCCTCCGCCGACTCGTCCTTCGCAGCTTGTGATTACTGCCGGTGCGCAGGCTGGCGCGATGATGCAGCTGGGGGACCACCCGATTACTATTGGCCGCGCTAATGACATTGAGGTGTCCCTGCAGGATGATTACGCCTCGGGCCGCCATGCGCGCCTGTTCCCTCAGGGTTCCCGTTGGTTCCTTGAGGATTTGAATTCTACTAATGGTACGTTCGTCAATGGCGAGCGTCTGACTCGTGCGACCCCGATTGAGCCCGGTGATGATTTCCGCGTTGGCGGTACCACCATGCAGTTGAGGGGCTAGTGTATGAAGATTGCTTTTCGTTTTGAGGCCCGCTCTGATACGGGTCTGAAACGCTCGAAGAATGATGACTCCGGCTACGGTGGTCGTTTCCTTGCTGTCGTTGCTGATGGCATGGGCGGCCACGTGGGCGGCGATGTCGCGTCGGCTACGACGGTTTTGAATTTGACTCCCCTCGATCACCCCGATTTTGAGGATGGTGCTGGCGGCGTCTATCTGGCTGATGAGATTCAGAGCGCGAACTTGATCATTAATGAGCTGGCGGCGAATGATCCGCAGCTGGCGGGCATGGGCACGACCTGTACTGCCCTGCTGATTGATGGTGATTGCATTGAGTTCGCCCATATTGGTGACTCACGTGCGTATCGTCTGCGTCCGGGCGCTGATGGTGAGTTTGAGCAGATTTCTACTGACCATACGTTTGTGCAGCGCTTGCTCAATGAGGGTCGTATTACCCCGCAGGAGGCGGAGAACCACCCCCATAAGAACGTGATTATGCGCGTTCTGGGTGATGTTGATGCGTCCCCCGAGCTGGAGTTGAAGACTCTGGACGCTGTTCCCGGCGAGCGCTGGGTGCTCTCTTCGGACGGTTTGGATGCTGTGGTGTCCCTGTCGGAGATTGAGCAGGTGATGCGTTCTACTGATGATTTGTCTGAGATTGCTGACACCCTGATTGCAATGACTTTGGAGCGTGGCGCTCCGGATAACGTGACGGTTGTGTCCTTGCAGGTGATTGACCGTGAGGTTTTGCCGGTGGATGAGCCGGTGGGTCCTTCGAGCCTGCCTGATTCTGCTTTGTCTGATTCGATTGTGGCGGAGCAGGAGGTCAGCACGAATACTCAGAAGCTTCCCGAGGTTGCTGCTACGGCTGAGGCTGCTGAGGCTATTTTGGGTGCGCACCATGATGAGGACTCTGAGGAGCCTCATCGTCGGTCGTTGCGCCGTTTCCGTCGTGCTCGTGACTTCTCTGGAACCCTGTTGCACAGTGGTTCTGGGGCGGTGCGTCACCATATCGGTACGTACGATAACGCCGTGGATGCGGCTCTTACGAATGCTGCGATCTTGCGTAGCGAATTGGGTTCCCGCCCGCATCAGCTGGTTGGTGCCGCTTCGGTGGCTACTGAGACCGGCATGATTCCGGCGGTGACTTCGCGTACCCTGGAGCATCGTGCGACGGTGGCTCAGCGTGTGCCTTTGAAGGTTGAGTCTGATGAGGCGACCTTGCCGGCTGAGCTGGAGGAGCTGATCGCTGAGGATACTGTTGAGCGTTCGCGTCCGCGGTCGTGGTCGATTCGCCTGTTCATTACTCTACTGGTTGCAGCTATTGTGACGCTGGCTGCGTGGACCGGTCTGCGCTATGTGGAGCGTAGCTACTATGTGGGTGAGAGTGACGGCACGGTTGCGGTGTACAACGGTATTCCGCATGCGTTGGGTCCGATTCGTCTTTCTCATGTGGTGGAGAATACCGATATTCCTACGAGTGAGTTGAGCGATCATACGCGTTCTTTGTTGCGTAATGCGATTACGGCGAAGGACCTGGATGATGCGCACCAGATTGTGACTCGTTTGAAGACTCAGGCAGATCAGTCTCGTGAGAAGGCTGAGCAGGCTGCAGCTTCTGCGTCTGCCTCGGCATCGGCTTCTGCTTCCCCGAGCTCTGTGGCGCCCAGTGAGGCTCCAAGCTCTGGGGCACCGAGCTCTGATTCGGCATCCCCGGCTCCTGAGCCGGCTTCTTCGGAGGCTCCTGCTGCGGTAGGCGGTGAGAACAATGGCTAAGTTCTCGTTCCGTCGTGAGTCGGATGCGCCTCGTGCACGCCGTTTCACGGAGCTTTTCCTGCTGGTTTTGGCGGTAGGTATCAGCTCGTTCGGCATGTACCTGATTGATCCGGAGCATGCTTTTGATACGTCGAAGAGCCAGTGGCTGCCGTGCACGGTGGTGCTGGGTGCCGGTGCTCTTCTTATTCACCTGGTCATGCAGTTCCGTGCGCGTTATGCTGATCCGTTTATTCTGCCGCTGGTGGTGGCTCTGAACGGCATTGGTTTGACCATGATTTATCGCCTGGATCCGCAGATTGCGGCTCCAGTGGGTGACGGTCAGCTGATGTGGACCGGCGTGTCGATGGTGCTGTGCGCGATTATCGTGTTCGTGCTCAGGGATTACCGCCTGCTGCGTAAGGTCACGTACACCTCCCTGGTGCTGTCGATGATTCTGCTCATCATGCCGCTGGTTCCGGGTCTGGGTATGGAGCTCAATGGTGCTCGTATTTGGATTCATATCGGTAACCGCACGTTCCAGCCGGGTGAGGTCGCGAAGATTACTTTGGCGATTTTCTTCGCCGGCTATTTGGCGACACACCGTGACCTGATTCTGGTGGCTGGCCGCCGCATCGGCCCTATTAATCTGCCGCGTCTACGTGATTTGGCGCCGGTGTTCTTGGCGTGGATTGTGAGCCTGGGTGTTCTGGTGTTCCAGAAGGACCTTGGTTCGGCAATTATGTTCTTTGGTCTATTCATGGCGATGCTGTACCTGTCGACCGGTCGTATTTCGTGGCTGGTGGTTGCGGGTATCGGTATGGCTGTGGGTGGCTATTTCGCGTACCACTATGTCTCGCACGTGCACGCCCGTATTTATGCGTGGGTGCATGCTTTTGATCCGGAGATTTACCAGGCGTCTCCTGGCGGTTCGGGTCAGATTCTGCAGGGCGTTTTCGGTCTGGCTTACGGCGGTCTTTTTGGCCGCGGTTGGGGCCAGGGCCGCGCGAACCTCGTCCCGTACGCTAATTCGGACATGATTATTTCCTCGTTGGGTGAGGAGCTGGGCCTGGTGGGTCTGGGTGCCATCCTGATGATGTTCATGCTTCTGGTTTCGCGCGGTTACCGTGCGGCATTGGGTACTCGTGATGGTTTCGGCAAGCTATTGGCTGCCGGCCTGTCTACGGTCATGGTTCTGCAGCTGTTCGTGGTGATTGGCGGCGTGACTCGTTTGATTCCGCTGACTGGTCTGACGACTCCTTTCATGTCTGCCGGTGGCTCCTCGTTGGTGGCTAACTGGATTATTGTGGCGCTGTGGTTGTCTATTTCTCATAGTGCCCGCGCACCTCACCTGGTGGCTGGTTATGATGCTCCGCAGGGTATTGACCATGCGGACACTAGCTACGAGCCGGAGGGTGCTACTAGCGTTCTGGCGCGTATTACGGCTAAGGATTCTGGAGGTGAGAAGAATGGATAGGGCTATTCGCCGCATGTGGATGTCTGCCGCGTGCGTGTTTGTCCTGCTGATGGGCACCCTCAGCTATATTCAGTTCTTCGATTCGAAGACTCTGATGAATAATCAGTGGAATTCCCGAGCTCTCTACGATAATTACGGTTCGGCACGTGGCTCAATCGTGGTTGATGGTACGGAGATTGCTTCGTCGGTGAAGTCCGATGATGAGTACAACTACCAGCGTGTGTATAACCACCCGCTCAAGTATGCGGCTCTGACGGGTTACTTCTCCACGATTTATGGCGCGACCGGTTTGGAAGCTGCTATGGATAAGGAGCTTGCAGGTACGAGCGATAGCCAGTTCTACGACCGTGTGGCGCAGCTGTTTAGCGGTTCTTCCGCACAGGGCGCCAGCGTGGAGCTGACGATCAATTCGAAGCTTCAGGATATTGCCTACAACGCTCTGCAGGGCCGTAAGGGTGCTGTGGTGGCGTTGAACCCGAAGACCGGTGAGATTCTGGCGATGGCTTCTTCGCCGTCCTATGATCCGAATCTTCTGTCGTCTCATACGAGCTCTTCGGTGTTGGCGAATTATCAGGCGCTGACTTCTGACGAGGACAGCCCCCTGTTTAACCGTGCGATTGCGGGTAACACCTATTCGCCGGGTTCGACCTTCAAGATTATTGATGCGGTGGCGGCGCTGGAGTCCGGCAAGTACAACGCATCTTCGGTCATTGCGAACCCCGCGCAGTTGCCGCTGCCGGGCACGAACATCAGCCTGCCGAACTATACGGGCGGCCAGTGTTCGACCCGCACTCAGGCGACGATTGAGTGGGCTTTGGCTCAGTCCTGTAATACGCCGTTTGCGCAGATTGCGATGGATTTGGGTCAGGAGCGTATCGCGAAGACCGCTGAGAATTTTGGTTACGGCCAGGATTTGAAGATTCCTTTGACGGTTTCTAAGTCGTCTTTCCCGTCGAATCTGACGCAGAGCCAGCTGGCCCAGTCGGCGATTGGTCAGTACGACGTGAAGACCACTCCGCTGCAGGTGGCGATGACTTCTGCGGCGATTGCGAATGGCGGCGTGCAGATGAAGCCGAACCTGATTCGTTCGGTGAAGACCAGCAACCTGAGCACTTTGCAGGAGTTCTCTCCTGAGAAGCTGCGTACGTCCACTAGCCCTGAAATTGCCAACCAGGTGAAGCAGTGGATGGTGAATGCGGTTGATAATGGTATTGCACGTAATGCTGGTGTCTCCGGTGTGAAGGTGGCGGGTAAGACCGGTACCGCGGAGACCACGGCAGGTTTGAATAATTCTTGGTTTACCGGTTTCGCGCCGGCTGATGATCCTCAGATTGCGATTGCTGTGGTTTATGAGGATATTGACGTGGCGACCGGTGCCCAGTTGGCAACCAGTACTAGTAAGCAACTCTTTGAGGCGGTGTTGAACAAGTGAGGCCTGCGGCTGATATCACTTTGGGCGGGCGCTACACCCTAACCGAACGTATCGCGATTGGCGGTATGGGCGAGGTGTGGAAAGCTCGCGACAAGGTGCTTGGGCGCATCGTTGCGGTCAAGATCCTCAAGGAGGAGTACACCGGTGACCCGGGCTTCTTGGAGCGTTTCCGCGCTGAGGCCCGTAATACGGCGCTGTTGAACCACCCCGGCGTAGCGAACGTTTTCGACTACGGCGAGGAGGACAACTCCGCGTACCTGGTCATGGAGCTGGTGCCGGGTAATCCGCTCTCGAGCATTATCGAGCACGAGACTACCTTGCCGCCCGATCGTATTCTGAACTTCATTGCTCAGACCGCTCGCGCGTTGGCTGCGGCTCATTCGCAGGGTCTGGTGCATCGTGACGTGAAGCCGGGTAACCTGATCATCACTCCGGATGACCGTGTGAAGGTGACCGATTTCGGTATTGCTCGTCTGGCTAACCAGGTGCCGTTGACGGCTACCGGCCAGGTGATGGGCACTGCCCAGTATTTGGCGCCGGAACAGGCAACCGGTCAGGCGGCTACCGCGTCTTCGGATATGTACTCGTTGGGCATTATTGGTTATGAGTGCTTGGTGGGTCGTCGTCCGTTTACGGGTGAGTCGCAGATTGCGATTGCTTTGGCTCAGGTGAATGATCCGCCGCCGCCGCTTCCGGAGACCATCCCGGCTCCTGCTCGTGCGCTCATCATGTGCTTGTTGGCGAAGGACCCGGCTCAGCGTCCTAAGGATGCGACCGCTCTGGCTTCTGCGGTGGATGCGATTCGTCGCCGCGATCTGAAGGCAGCGGTGAAGGCTGTTCCTTCTTTGGCTCAGTTCTTGGCTGAGGAGAATGCTGACGACGGTACTGTCGCTATGACTGCGATGGATGTGGCGGCGGAGCCGATTAGCGCTTCTGCTACTCCGCGTTTTGGTTCTGGTGGTCGTTTCTCGCCGGAGCCGACGACGGCGCCTATTCCTCGTACGGGTGCGCAGACCATGCGTCCGGCTTCGGGTCGTGTGAAGGCTGCTGTTGCCCCTCCGGCTAAGCGTGGCCCGAACGTGTGGATGTGGGTTGCTCTGCTTCTGGCAATCGTGCTGATCGCTGGCGGTATTTGGACAGTCCTCTCCTCCAATAATGGTGGCGGTTCGACTGATCCGGTTCCGAGCGCTTCTTCGTCTGTTGTTCCGACGAACACGGGTACCGTTTCTACGGTGGAGCCGACTGAGTCTGCTTCTGCCCGTGCTGCAAAGCAGAAGGTGACCATCAACGCGATTAACTATGAGGGTCGCGAGCTGCAGGACGCAGTGAACGAGCTGAAGAACCTTGGTCTGTCCCCCAAGACTGAGGGTGTTGAGTCTACTCAGCCGGAGAACACGGTGATTTCGGTTTCTCCGACGGGTACTTTGGAGCAGGGTAATAGCGTGACTGTTCGCTATTCGACCGGTCCGAAGTCGGTGACTTTGCCGTCGAATCTTGAGGGTAAGAACGTTGATGAGGCGTCGAAGGCTGTTGCCGCTTTGGGTGTGAATGTTTCTCTGCATTATGAGAATTCGGACACTGCGGCCCCCGGTACGGTGCTTCGTACTACCCCCTCATCTGGCACCAAGGTTACGGTTGGTAGTAATGTAGACATGTATGTGGCCTCTTCCAGTTCGGGTAGGGGTTCGAGTGCGAGCGCTTCTGCTGCACCGTCTGCGTCGGCTTCTGCTTCCGCTTCTGCGTCGGCGCGTTAGCCCCTACGTTTTGATTTAGTTTTAGTCTTAGTGATCCAGGAGAACTTATGGACCTGTCGGTTCCCGACACGGTTGATAACCGTTACAAGGTACTCGAGGTAATCGGTACCGGTGCGATGGCAACCGTTTATGCTGCCGAGGATACTCGCCTCGGCCGCAAGGTTGCGCTTAAGATTCTGCGCCCGGAGCAGGCCCAGGACGATACGTTCCGCGCACGCTTTAAGCGTGAGGCGGAGGCTGTGGCGTCTCTGAACAATCCTGCGATTGTTGCTGTCTATGACACCGGTTCGTATAACCCTTCGCAGGGTGGCGGGGAGTCTGCTTCTTCGGAAGAGGGCACCGCTATTCCTTATATCGTGATGGAGTACGTGGAGGGTCATACTCTGCGTTCCATTCTGTCCCGTGGCGGTCATCTGCCGGTCCGTGATGCTTTGGGTTATTCCGAGCAGCTGCTGGGTGCTTTGCAGTACAGCCACTCGATGGGCATCATTCACCGCGATATTAAGCCGGCGAATATTATGGTGCTGGAGCGTACCAGCGAGGATATCGCTAAGGGTCAGCCGGGCCAGATTAAGGTCATGGATTTCGGTATTTCCCGTGCCATTGAGGAAGCTGGCGAGGCGCTGACCAAGGCTAATGTGGTGATGGGTAGCGCACGCTACATGTCCCCTGAGCAGGTGAGCGGCAAGGATGTTGACGCCCGTAGCGATCTGTACTCTGCTGCTTGCGTGATTTACGAGATGATTGCTGGTCGTTCTCCGTTCGATGCTGAGTCGAATGTTGATCTGGCGGCTAAGCACCTCTCTGACATTCCTGAGCCTCCGAGCAAGTTCACCCCGCTTGAGGTTCCTGCTGGTCTGGATGCTGTGATTCTGAAGGGTCTGGCGAAGAACCCGGATGAGCGTTATCAGAGTGCTGCTGAGTTCGCTCAGGCTCTGGCGTCGGTTGTTCGCCCGGGTGAAGAGACCGTGGTTCAGGATGCAGCGATGACTACTGC
>ERZ1674050.33-NODE-33-length-11004-cov-7.545164_pt1 | contig 11004 bp, 10 predicted proteins | sample MGYA00581126_ERZ1674050 | MGnify/ENA primary metagenome ERZ1674050 (study PRJEB41354, sample SAMEA4873315) | human saliva metagenome | biome: human-associated habitat [ENVO:00009003]; feature: mouth environment [ENVO:08000002]; material: saliva material...
TGCAAATACTTTGGATTCCTCCGGCACACACTATGGGGACAATATCGAACAATGCACAACACGGCACCACCAACAATCCCCAGGAATTACACCACCCGCACGGGCACCCACAATACGCCATTCACTCCAGGTATTCCCAGGCTATTCAAAAGCGAAATTCTGGTCCTATCCCAACAGCTCATTCTTTTCTACGCAACACATTCGTGTATAAGAACAGAAACCCCCACCAGAACGAATAGAGCAGCATAAATCAGCACCAGAATAGAACAAAAAAGCACCGAAAAAAGCCCCTGACTTGTGCAAATAAACAGAAAATCCCACCTCGGGAGCTATACACCGTGCAAAAGAGTGCACGCAAAAACGGCGGGTGCCGCAGATACACACCGTATCCGCGGCACCCGCCGCATTATCGCCTCTCAAGGCGAAGCTAAAGCTTAGGCTTCCGGCTTCATCAGGGGGAAGAGAATAGTCTCACGAATACCGGGCTGACGCACCACAGTACCCGGACGCTCCGGGTCCTGGTCGCCGGCCAGCAGCATAATCAGACGATCGATGCCCAGGCCGATGCCACCCATCGGGGGTGCACCGTGCTCCAGGGCGCGCAGGAAGTCCTCGTCCAGCTCCATCGCCTCATCGTCACCGGCGGCAGCCAGCAGCGACTGGGCGGTCAGACGCTCACGCTGAATCACCGGGTCAATCAGCTCGGAGAACGCGGTACCGCGCTCCATGCCGCCGATAATCAGGTCCCAGGCCTCAATCAGCGGCGCACCGGAACGGTGCGGGCGGGCCAGCGGCTGGGCGCTCGGCGGGTAATCGTACACGAAGGTCGGGTTCACCAGGGTCGGCTCGACAATCTCGCCGAAGAGCTCGATGACGAGCTTCTCTGCGTCCCACTTCGGGTCGATATCAACCTCGTGCTTCTCGGCAATCTCGCGCAGAACGGACGCGTCGGTCTCCGGGGTAATCTCGACGCCCACGGCCTCGGACAGGCCCGGGTACACGCCAACCCACTTCCACTCACCGAACAGGTCAATGGTGCCGTTCTCAGTCTCAATACGCTCGGTACCGACGGCCTTGGCGCAGCTCTGGATAATCTCCTTCATGCGCTCGGCCATTACGAACTGGTCGGCGTACGCCTCGTAGCACTCCAGGGTGGTGAACTCGGGGCTGTGAGTCGAGTCGACGCCCTCGTTGCGGAACACGCGACCAATCTCGTACACGCGCTCAATACCGCCCACCACGGCGCGCTTGAGCGGCAGCTCGGTCGCGATGCGCATGGTCATCGGCTGGTCGAAAGCGTTCAGGTGGGTGCGGAACGGACGAGCCGTCGCGCCACCGTGAATCAGCTGCAGGACCGGGGTCTCAACCTCAACGTAGCCGTGCTCGTCCAGTACGCGGCGCACGGTGCGGGTAATCAGGGCACGCTTCTTCACCAGCTCGCGGGCCTCCTCGCGCACCATCAGGTCCAGGTAGCGCTGGCGCACGCGGGTTTCCTCGTTCAGGTCCTTGTGCAGAACCGGCATGGGGCGGATAGCCTTCGAGGCCATCTTCCAGTCGGTCACCATAATCGACAGCTCACCGCGGCGAGACACAATCACGCGGCCGGTCACGAACACGTGGTCACCCAGGTCAACCAGGGACTTCCACTCGGCCAGGGACTCCTCGCCCACCTCAGCCAGCGACAGCATCGCCTGGATGCGCTTACCCTCGGTACCGCCCTGCAGGGTCGCAAAGCACAGCTTACCGGTGTTACGAACGAACACCACGCGGCCGCCCACGTGCACCACGCGGTCGGTCTCGTCGCCAGCCTTCAGCTCGCCGGACTCCAGCTTCGGGTCGTACTCGGCGCGCAGATCCTCGATGTGGTTGGGCTCCACACGGTTACCCTCGGAATCCAGCAAGCCCACCGGGTATGCCTCGCGACCCGACTCGATTAGCTTCGCACGCTTTTCCAGGCGAATCTGCATCTGCTCAGACATATCAGCAATCGCCGGTGCGGCAGTGTGCTCAGTGCTCACAGTGATACCTATCTGTGTAGTGTGTTGGGGACTCTTCTAAACGAACGAACGCTTAGCGCAGGTCCATGTTGTCAATCAGGCGGGTCGGGCCAACGAACGCAGCAACCAGTGCCAGCACTCGCTCCGACTCCTCAGTCGGCTCACCGAAAGTCATCGGGTCGACCAGTTCCAGGTAGTCAAGGCGTACACCCGGAGTGGAGTTGATACGCTCACGCGCACCGTCCAAATCAATCTCGTGGAAGCCACGGTTCAGCGAATTCTCACGCAGCATCGCCAGGGTGCGGGACAGCACCAGGGCAGACTCGCGCTCCTCATCCGACAGGTAGCCATTACGCGAAGACAGCGCCAGACCGTTATCGTCGCGAACAATCGCCACAGGGCGCATGGTCACGTCGTGGTTGAAATCGTGCACCATACGCTGAATCAGGATGTACTGCTGAGCGTCCTTCTGACCGAAGTACGCGTTCACCGGGTGGTTACCGGCTGCGGGGCGAATAATGTTGAAGAACTTATTGACCACGGCCAGCACGCCATCAAAGTGGCCCGGACGGGTCGCACCCTCAAACTTGGTGCCCAGCTCGCCGCTCGAAATGCGGATGAGCGGGTCACCATCGGGGTACATTTCCTCCACAGAAGGTGCGAAGATGATGCTCACGCCGGCGGCACCAGCCAGGGCAGCGTCTGCCTCCAGGGTGCGCGGGTATGCTTCGTAATCCTCGCCGGGGCCAAACTGCAGCGGGTTCACAAAAATGGAGGCGACCACTACATCATTCTGTTCAGTGGCGCGACGCAACAGGGTTGCGTGGCCGTCGTGCAGGGCGCCCATGGTGGGCACGTAGCCCAGGGATGCGTTCGTGTACTGAACTGCGGTGCCGTTCTGCTCCGCCTCCTGGCGGGCTGCCCGGTCCAGTTCTTCCTGCGCTGCGGCAAGGGATTCGGTGATTGCCGTGCGGAAATCCGCAATGGTGGTCACGACTCGGGGCATCGAAGTCTCAGTCATGACGAGAACTCCTTGTTTTCGGGGGCTGAATCATCAATATCGCCGGGGTGGTTGCGGTCCGAAGACTCACCCAGCAGATTCTCAATTCGTCCCAGTTGTTCATCGTTTAACAAACCTCTATTATGCGCTCTTTTTGCGGTTGCGTGTGCCAGAGCGGCATAAGAGTCTGTAATATCACCTGTTTTCTCATGCTCTGAGTACTCATTCAGAGCCTGAAGGTGAGCCTTCACGGTGCCTGCGTCTCCGCGTGCCACGGGCCCGGTGAGAGCACCCTCACCGCTGGCGAGCGCATTATCCACGGCGGCTCGAACGAGCGGCCCCATGTAGCGTGCCGGGTCCTCAATACCGATGGAGGCGAGCATCTGCTGGGACTGACCCAGGATGGTCACGAGGTGGTTCGCGGCGTGCGCTAGGGCTGCGTGGTAGAGCGCTCGGTCGGCCTCGGCAACGTGCACGGGTTCGCCGCCCATCTCCACCACGAGTGCCTGAGCAATCGGGATGAACGGCGCCGGTCCGGTCACGGCGAAGCAGGTGCCGTTCAGGCGCTGCAGGTCCACGGACATGCCGGTGAAGGTCATGGCGGGGTGAATCGCCAAACCGATAGCACCCAGCGCGGTCGCCGGTGCGAGAACCTCGGTGCCGTGGCGACCGGAGGTGTGCACCAGAATCTGTCCGGCAGTGATACTCCCCGAGGACGCCAGGTAGGTGACAAGACCCGGCAGCTCATCATCGGGAACCGCAAGAATCAGCAATTCGCTACGTTCGGCAATCTGCTCCACCGGCAGCAGCGGCACATCGGGAAGCAGCATCGCGGCGCGCTCCTGAGAAGCCTCAGACACCGCATGAACACCCACAATCGTGTGTTCGCAGGCGCGCAAAGCCGCACCGAGGACGGCGCCGACCCTCCCGGCGGAAATAATTCCAATGCCCAAACGCGCAGGTTTTGAATGCTGTATCACGGCTTTAAGTATATTCTCCCTTTCACGCAGGCCCTGCCGCCGGTGTCACGAAGACGACCGACGGCAGGGCGCGACCTGTAGTTTTGCTGCCCGCTAACCCGGCGGGTTAGAGCGCACCGTACCCGTTCGCGCTGTACCCGTTTGCAGCAGGCACAGAACCCAGCGCGGGTTCCGGTACGCGGTAGTAGGGCTCAATACCCTCCAAGCGAACCGTCATCAACCACACCAAATCCTCGCAGACGCGCGGCGGCAAGTGCATCATGAGGGTGCGCACCGGGCCGGGCACCGTACCGAAATGCACGCTCGCGCATCCGAAGGCACGCTGCAGCGGGCCCTGACCTCGGCTCACGCTCAGCACACGGCTGACCGGAACAATCGACAGCGTGCGGATAAAGTAGCCGCCACGAATCAGCAGCAGGTCGCCCCGCGTATGCTCACCAACGCTCGAACGTGCCGCATCAGAATCAATGCGGGTGCTCGCCTGCACCGAACCGGCAGTGTAACCGACCGTGGTCACGCCGTTACGCTTCCAGGTGAGCAGGTCCATCCAGCGCGCCGAAGAGGGCGTCACAATCATTGCCGGAACCTGCGGCTTCTGACTCTTCAGCGAACCATCAGCGGTATCCAGCAGCACCTGCGCCTGCGCCTCATCCAGGGCGGGCAACAGCAGGCGCAACACCATCAGCGTCTCCTGCTTATTGCCAACCGGCAGGGCAACATTGCGGGTCACAACCTTCTGGTTGTCGTTCTTCTCAATACCAATACCGGCAATGGTCATCTTGATGCGGTACCAGCCGAACGCACGCCACAGGATGGACTGCTCCACGGCGAGTGCCTGAATACGCTCAACCATCACGTTCTGGGTGTGCGTGCCGGTGAAACCGTAGCGCAGGGTCACGCCGCCCTGACCGCTGGGGGTGATTTTGAAGTTCGCGGCACCGTCAAAACGTGTCCAGAGGGCAACCACATAACCGACCATGGGCGCGAACATACCGGGCAGCATCGCCATGAAAATGAGGAACGGGCTCTCGCCGCCCATGATCGCGGCGAAGACCGCGGCACCGACCATGAGGGCTACGGCGGGCACCAGCCACACCAGGTGCTCCAGCATGATGGAGGCAATCAGACGCACATTCGAGATGCGGAAAATCGGCGGCTGCGAGGGGTCAGCCGCGACCGGCATCGGCATACGACCGCGAGCGCCGCGGCGGGATGTAGCGGGTTGCTGAGTACCGGGGTGCTGGGGTGCGGGCTGCTGGGCGCCCTGCTGAGGCGCTACCTGCTGGGTGCCGTCCTGCAGGGTCGCACCATAGGACGCCTCGTAAGATGCCTCAAACGGCTGGTGCAGCTGATCCACATCCGGCATGCGCTCTGCCGAAATCTGCATGCTATCGGGCAGCACGTCGACCGGGCGGCCAGCCGCCTCCGAACGCAGCAGGTTAATACTCGCCATCGCGGTGCGGCGCAGAACCTCCGCCTTGCGGGCAGAAACGTACTTGATGTGCAGCGCCTCCGAAGAGCCGTCAGCCACCTCAAAACGCAGCTCAGACAGGCCCAGCAGACGCGCCACCAGAGGACGCGAAATGTCCACGCTCTGCACGCTCTCCAGACGGATCGTGCGGTTCTTCTTGAACAGAAAACCGCTACGGCGGTGAATCGCCAAATCGTCCAGGCTATAGCGGGTAAACCACCAGTCAAGCGAGCCAGCAACCAGAATCAGAACGAGCACGGCGAAGCCGATAAGCTGCGAGTACGTCGCACTGAAATAGCTGCTGTTCTCGTCGAATGCCTGCGTCAGGCGCGCGCCCCACTCGTTCGGCGGGGTCGTCAGAATATTCAGGATGATGCTCTGGAAGAAGCCAAACGCCAGCAGAATAACGAACCAGAGGTTCATGATGAACGTGCGAATATCGGCACGCCACCACTTCTGCTCCTGCGGCACCTGAGACGCAGGAGGCTGCGGCGCGGGGTTAACCGGAACCGGGATACTCATTAGAGTGCCGCCATTCGCTCATCGGCGCGGCGCACCAGATCCGCGCGCAGCTCCTCCGCCACGTTCAGCGGAATACCGAACAGCACCATCGTGCCGGTGGTCGTACCCGCGGTGCGCACCGTCAGGCGGGCAACACCGCACATGCGCTCCAGCGGGCCCGAATCCACATCAACATACTGGATGCGACCGTACGGCATAGAGCTCATCGAACGGAACACGATACCGCGGCGAGCCATCAGGTGATTCGACTCCAGGGCGTAACCAAGCGCGCGAGTACGGCGCGGAGTGGTCAGAATCCACCACAGACCCCACAGACCAAACACCGCAATCACAGCCAGGCCGACGATGCGTAGCGCCTCCGGACCGCCGAAGAACGCACCCGCACAATACAAGGCAACGCCCGCAAGAATCGGGAGCGCCAGGGCGGAAAGAGTGTGAACAAAACGAACCGTCAGGTAGCGGGAGGCGGCGGGCACCCACTGCGGCTCCGGCACAGATTGCGCAGGAACCGGCTGGGAGCTTACCGGCTGCGCGGGCTGAGCGGGCACCTGCTGAGAAGGCACCTGCTGAGGCGCGTTCGGGTACGCGGCAGCCGGCGGAACCTGCTGACCGTACTGTGCTTGCTGTCCATACTGCGCCTGCTGGTCATGCTGGGTTTGCTGTCCATGCTGGGCACCAGGCTGACCGTAAGCCGCCTGCTGGTACTGCCCATACTGGTTCTGCCCGTACTGACCCTGCTGACCGGGCTGACCGGGCTGACTCTGCCCATACTGACCGTATTGGCCGTTCTGAGCGTCCTGCCCGTACCGACCATTTGGCGAATAACTATTCTGGTTAGGAGCCGACATAGGTTCCTCCCTCTCGCGGCTTTACAGCACCGGAAGAGGAGGCCGCATCCTCATCATCCTCCGGCGGAATACGACAACAATGCTGCGCCCACAGGCCAGCAATCAGCAGGGCAACACTGCCCACACAATTAACGAGAACCTCCCAAAAGAGCACCGAAAAACCGCGCGTCGACACCATCACCAGGTGGTAGCCAAGAATCGCACCGCACCAGCCCGTCAACAGGGCACCGGTCATGATGGAGCCCTGCGCGTACGCTACCGCACGCGCCGCAAGAATCGGGCCCATATGCGGCGCCTTCTCACGCGTCTGAATACGACGATAACGAGCCACCTGCACGCCCAGCCACACGGCACCCGCCGCAACCAGCAGGCACACCGTGCCGAGCATCCACGAGAAATTCAGCTCGCCAAAACCGGCGCCAATCATCACGGAATTCACCATAAGAGCGACCGCGGCAGCGCACACCGCCGCCACAATAATCGCCCGATAGCTCAGGGGCTTCATGGTGTTTCCTTTCGGTAGGTTCCTCTACCTTCCAGAGTGCCACATTTAAGGCTGATCAGGTACCTTCATCTCACGCATATAGCTGATAGCGTCTTCATCCGCCCCAAGCAGCGTGCGGGACAGTTCCGCAACGCTCACGACCTCGCGGCTCAGCGGCGCAGGAACCTCATCCGGCCGTTCCCCCGAAGGCTCCGCACGCCGGGTCACCGTCAGGTACGCCTGCGGGTCCATCTGCGCCCACGGCACCAGCACAAAAGCACGCTCCTGCGCCCGCGGATGCGGCAAAGTCAGCACCGGATCTTCAGAGATCACGCCGTCATAGTCAATCACGTCAATATCGAGGGTGCGCGGACCCCAACGCACCAGGCGCTCACGGTGATGCGCCGCCTCCACTGCGTTACACAGCTTCAGCAGCTCGTAGGCGCCCAGGTCAGTGGTCACCTCAATGACCGCGTTCACGAAATCCGGCTGACCCGCCGGGCCACCCACCGGGGCGGTACGGTACAACCCGGAGGCGCGCATCAGCTGCACGCCGCCCGCCACCAGGTCGGCGACGGCACGCTCCAGGGTGTCTTCGCTTTCGCCCAGGTTCGAGCCCAGCGCAAGCACCGCGCGGTGTGCATATTTTGCCCTACCCGCCACTAGCGGCCGCCCTCAGCGGCACGTTCGCGGAACACGCTCACCGCAACGTTACCGAACGGCAACTCAATCGGCGCCTGCGGCTTCGACACGGTAATCTCCACCGCCTCAACGTACTCAAACATCGCGAGAATACCCTCGGCAATGTTCACGGCAAGGGTCTCAATCAGATCCAGCGAACTATTCGTAATGTGGCGGTGAATCAGGTCCACCACCAGCGCATAGTTCGTGGTCTTCGTCAGGTCATCCGTAGCGGCTGCGGCGGAAAAATCGCTGTACAGGGTCGCGTCCACGACGAAGGGCTGACCGTCGCGCTTCTCAAAATCGAGCACGCCGTGGTAGCCCTTAGCGGTAATGCCGGTGAGGGTGATGCGGTCGTGGCGTGCGTAATCTGCCTGGGTCATTGGGGTCTCCTAAAAAGTATTCGGGTAATCGGCGAGCGAGGTTTAGCTGACAGAACGCAACGCGGAGGCGACCGTCACCGCATCCACGCTGGCGGGCACGTCATGCACGCGCACAGCCCACACGCCGCGCGCCGCCACCAGGGCGGTCACCGCCGCAGAGGCTGCCGCACGATGCTGAGCCGGACGCGGCTCCAACAGCGACTGCCACAGCTCGCGCTCCGCCTCGCCCGCCTCGGTTGCGGTGAAGCCGCTCGCGTTCAGACGCTCAGCCAGCGCCATATCCGCCGCCGTCAGCGCGTTGGCAATAAAACGCTTACGGGAACCGGCAATGAGCAGGCGATGCCCCAGACCCTGCAGCTCATCAAGGGCGGCGAGCAGCTCCCAGTCCTGCATACCGCCCTTCGCGAAGCCCAGGCCCGGGTCAAGAATCAGGTTCTGCGGCAGCACACCGGCGGCGAGGAAACGCTCACGCAGGCCGGTCAGCTCCTCCACCACCTCGGTGACGACGCCGCGCGGGTACTCTGCCAGGCTGTTCATGGTCTGAGAGGTGCCGCGCGCGTGCATGAGGATGTACGGCACCTGCAGTTCGGCGGCGGTTTCAATCATTTCGTCGCTCACGTTCAGACCGGACACATCGTTGATGATGTGTGCACCGGCGGCGATGGCGGCGCGGGCGGTCTGCGGGTTCATGGTGTCAACGCTGATGGTGGTGCCCAGCTGCGCGACCGCCTCGATGACGGGCAGGATGCGGCGCTGCTCCTCCTCCACGCTGATGCGCACGGCACCGGGGCGGGTGGATTCACCGCCAATGTCGATAATGGAGGCGCCCTCGGCAATCATGCGGGCGGCGCGGGCGATGGCGTCGGTGGCGGCGTAGTGCTGGCCGCCGTCGCTGAAGGAGTCGGGGGTGACGTTAAGGATGCCCATCACGAGGGTGCGTTCGGCGGCGAGCGCGTCGCAGGGCAGGGGGGCTACACGGGTGGTGTGTGTGGATTCAGTCATGGGTTTATCGTACCGAATCTGCGGTGCTCCCATGTTTGCCGCAGTGACTTGGGGCGGGGGTTGGGGCAGCGATGGGGGCGATTCTGGGGACGGTTTGGGTGACACGGCATGCAATATTTGCATTACAGATACTTATTTAAGGGTATGCTGGGAGGGCACGCATACCGTGCCGGGCGCGTTCCCGGTCGGCGGCGCGCACCCACACATACATACTCTAGGAAGTGACTCATTGTGAATATGAAGACTGGAGCTTGGATTCTCTCCCTGGTAGCTCTTGCCGCGCTGGTGACTATTGTGCTCGCTGAAGGTGCTCCTGCCGTGCGTTGGATTGCTTTCGGCACCGCGACCGGTTGCGGTTTCATTGCCGTGGGCTTGATCGCGACTCTTGCCCTGGGTTGGGATAATCCGAGCGAGGCGAAGGGTAGCTTGCAGCGTTAGCGGCGGGGCTCTTCTAGCTTCTGCGGTGCGGCATGATCGGCGTTGCCACCGCCACGGAAGGCATCCGGCTCAGAACACATTCTCAGAGCACTTTGGCGATGCGAAAAGGGGCGGAGGTTTTCACCTCCGCCCCTTTCAGCGTGTCCATAATCTGTGAGATTTTAGCTCCACAAACGGGTTTCTTCCCACCCTTGCGGTATACCCATAGCCCGCGATACATCAACCCCAGGAACGGAAATATCAGGACGTTCCTTCAGAATCCGGGTTAGAGATTCCGTATCCCCGATTCCGCCCTGGTCCATCAGATATTTGAGGAGGGTGAGCATGCCGAAGGTCTTACACATCTTATGGTTCTCTTCAGCCTGCGGCACACCAAACAGGTCAACAACCTCACGGATTTCAGGACTCTCAACTCTTCCACCTCTCAACACACGTGGCAAACGAGGCTCTGGGTGCAGCTTATTGTAGAACCTACTTTGATGCGCACAAATATTGCGCATTACCCGCAGCGAATTAATCCAAGTTTCCAACTGAGGGTCAGTACACCCCAAGGCTTTCGCGATATCTCGTCGAATATTTGGCGGAGAGACCAAATACAGATTCTGTAGAGCCCCCAAATCTAGAACTTCCACCACAACCCACACGGGCAACTTCCCGCCGTATTGTTCACGGTGATGCTTCACGAATTCTTCTTCAGAAGTACGAATAAGCTGTTCGCTTTTTCTCGTAAATCTGCTCCACGCAGTGCGCCTTTTACTGCCTTGAAGGTCGCACCGGGTTTCATCCTCGTATATGAGTGGATCCACTTCCCCCAGTAAATTCCCTAGGCGGGACCGCAAATACACCTCAAACTGCGAGAAATACGAAAACGCAATGGACCGAAGATTACGGTCATATTCATACAGGGCCACGATATCTTCAAAGACAGTTCCGGGTATGAAAGTATCCGAGCGATGCACGCTTCCCGCCGGTCGCCGGAATGAATAGTAGTAACCACTCAGACGGTAGTAACTAACACGCTCAAGGACGTGAGCGGCATGTTCCTGAGAATCTACGAGCATACCTCGCTGGCGCAAGATTCCAACCTGCTGTTCATATGTTTTAAATGGTTTTACGATTGAAGACATACACTATCCATCACTTGATATCGTTTCATCATCGGAACTCTTTAATAATATCAATATAAGGATATTAAGGG
>ERZ1674050.35-NODE-35-length-10445-cov-4.124254_pt1 | contig 10445 bp, 8 predicted proteins | sample MGYA00581126_ERZ1674050 | MGnify/ENA primary metagenome ERZ1674050 (study PRJEB41354, sample SAMEA4873315) | human saliva metagenome | biome: human-associated habitat [ENVO:00009003]; feature: mouth environment [ENVO:08000002]; material: saliva material...
CCCACCACAGGGCTACGCTCAACGCCAGCACGCAGAGGGCGCTACACACCACCGCCGGGACGCTCGAACCGGGCTCCCACGGGTTACCCGGCGCGTGCGCGGCAGTGTGTGCCGCCCACTCGATGCCCTGCGCGGCAAGACCACCGGCGCGCAGGCACAGATCCGCCAAAGTGGGCAGACCCAGGAGCATGAATCCGAGCGCCACCAGCCCGGCGAGCATACTCAGCGGCGCCAAAGGAGCGGCAATCAGGTTCGCAGGAACCGAGTAGAGCGGCACCTTACCGCTCATCGCCAAAATCAGCGGCGTGCACCACAGGGACGCCACAATCGGCGCGGCGAGCATTTCCGCGCAGAACACCGGCATGACGCGCATGAGCAGACGAATTAGCGGAGGGCCCAGCAGAATCAGCGCAGAGGTTGCCGTCACCGACAGGGCAAACCCCATATCCACGGCGAGGTGCGGGGCGGCAAGCAGATACATCAGCACCGTGGTTTGCAGCGCCGCCAAGGACTGGCGACCCGAACCGCGCAGCATCGCGTAAGCACCGAGCAGACCCATGGCGAGGGAACGAATTACGGAACCCTCAGAGTCCAGCAACATGGCGTAAGCGAGCACCGCCGCAACCCCGCACAGCACCATGACGCGGTGCGGAATGGCGAGGGTGCTCAGCCGATGTACGAGCGGCGGCAGGGCGTGGGCGTTTGGCGGGGTAGGTTGTTGAAACTGGGCTGGTTGTTGAGGTTGGGCGGGGCGCCGGGGGTACGCGGGGCGGCGAGAACGAGCCGTGCTTCTCCCCCGCAACCGCTGCATCCAGGAACGAAGCAGCAGGTATGCGCTGGCGAGGTGGTACGGGCGAACCGCCAGCACCAGCCGGTACGCACCCAAAAACACAATGGCAATATTCGCCCCGGACACCGCCGTAATATGGCTGAGCCCGCTGAGCTTATACTCCTCCCGCGCGGTGGAACTCATCAGCGAATCGTCCCCGTAGGCGGTGCCCAAAACCAGCGCCGCCGACTCCGTGTCGAGGGTGTCCAGGGCGCGGGTGCGCAGCTGCTCCTTGAGCGTGGACAGGTACGGCTCCTCCGCAGGCCGGGTGGTAGCGTTCGACCCGGCACCGTAGGCAGGCGCGGGGAAAATAGTTGCGCCGCTCAGCTTCGCCGTGGAACCGTTAAACTCCACGGTGCCGAGGGCGGTCACCTTCATGCCCGGATAAATCGCCTGCGAGCGCACAGTGCCGCTCCCCCGGTGCTTAGCCGCTGAGTTCCCCTCCGAGCTGCTTACCTCCGAACTTACCTCCGGACGCTGCGCGGCGCTCTTAGCCGAACCATCACGCCGGTACACGCGCACCCGCTCATTCACCAGCGCACGCACGCTCCGCCCCTGAATTTCCTCCAGCTTAATAACCACCAGGGTAGTGCGCGGATCCACGCGACGGACCTGCTCAACCGTGCCATTCAGACGAAGCGAGGCACCCTGCGCCTGCTGCAGCGTGGCTCGGGATGCATCCACCCCCGTAGCGCACAAAAGCACCGCCTGAACCGTCACAATACACGCCAGAAAAACCAGCTGACCGGTCGTGCGAAAGAGCAGGCTGTAGGGCATCACCGCACGCGTCGGAAAGAAGAGCAGAATCGCCAGGCACCCCAGCAGGGCAATGAGCACGCACGCCAGCGGATGCACCACCCGCCACGTGCCCACGGTCAGCGCCGCCGCGGTAAAAGCCCACAGTGCCAGCACCGTGAAACTCAGGCGAAGGTCCAGGTGAATGAGGCTTCCCTGGGCGCGTAGCTCCTGCTCATCGCGGCGGGTACGCCATTTTTCAGCGCCGATGCTCCAGCGGTAGCGGACGCGGTCATACGCCGTAGCCGCAGACCGGGTGAGGCGCCGGGTGAGGCGCAAGCTACCGGGAAAGAGCTCCCGCTCCCCTGCGTGCTGGCGGTTCTGCTGTCGGTTCGGCCTGTGGTTCTGCCTGCGCATTAGATCGTCACCAGCGGGCGCAGATTCTCCAGCATCGACGGACCAATGCCGGGCACCGCATCCAGCTCATCCACGCTACGGAAACCGCCGTGCGCCTCACGCCAAGCAATAATGCGCTGAGCCATCGCCGGACCAATACGCGGCAGGGTCTGCAGCTCCTCAGCGGTGGCGGTGTTAATGTTCACCGGGGTTGAACCCTTCTGCGCGCTGCCTGCAGGAGTTAGCGTGCGCGCAGGCTGAGGCTGAGCGCCACCCTGCGAAGCGCCGTTCTGCGCTGCACCATTCGCCGCGTTACCCTGGCCCGCATTCGCCGTACCACCATTGGGCTGAATCTGCGCCGGAGCAGCCGTCTCACCACGATGCGGCACATAAATCTGCACCCCGTCACTGAGCGCACCGGCAAGGTTCACGCGGTCCAGGTCAGCATCCGCTGCGGCACCGGAGGCGGCGGCAATCGCATCCACGGCACGCCCCTGCGCGGGCAGCGTGTACACGCCGGGGTTGTTCACGGCACCCGCCACGTGCACCCGCACGGTAGCCTCACCGGAGGCGCCACCCTGCGCAGATTCACTCGGGTTAGCGCCCGGCTGGGCAGTAGACTGAGCACCGGGGCTCTGCTGTGCGCCCACCGCCTGCACCGACTCGGCGGAAGCGCTCGGGGAGGCAAGCTGCTCGGCACGCGGCGCCGCCGAAAACTGGGTCACACCCCACACCACAGCAACCAACGCCAATACCGCCACCAGAAGCAGCACGCGCGGCGACAAGCCCCAACGGGTACTGCGGGTGGTACCGGGCTGATCAGCCTGCTCCCACTCCGCCCAGTCGTCCACCTCGTTCCAATCGGACTGCTGATCCCAGTCAGCCCAACCATTCGACTCCCGGTGGGATGCCGTGGGCTCGGCAGGTTTTTCTTCGGCAGACGCCTCCGCGGGCGTTACCTCAGCGGCAATAGCCAGCGGCACGGTGTCCTCGGCATCCGGCGCACCGTTCTTGCGGGCGCGGGGGCTGCGGTAGAGGCTGTTCATCAGGGAGCGGGCGCTACGCTGCGCGCCGCCCTGCTGGGTTGTGTTGCCAGGCTGGGCTGCGCTGTCCTGCGCAGGGCTCTGTACAGCGTTCTGGTCGGGTTTGGGGGTCATGCTCGTCATACCCCTACCCTAGGCTCACGCGCGCGAACGCACGAGCGCACGCAAAGAACCTGTGGATAACTCCCCTCGCACAACGCGAAAGGGGCCATCCACAGGCTCATTTTTGAAAAATATGCAGTTTTTGTTCAAAAACGGAGGGGCTTGGTTTGTCATAAAACCGTCACAAACACCTCAGCCACACGCCTAGACACACAAGCTACCCGCGCCGTTTAAGAGCAGAATCTAGCCTTCGCTTAGTCCTCGCGCGGCAGCTCAGTACCCGGAACCCCCAGCTCCGAAGCACGCTTATCAGCCATGACCAGCAGGCGACGAATACGGCCCGCAATCGCGTCCTTCGTCATCGGCGGATCAGCCAGACGACCCAGCTCATCCAACGACGCATGCTTATGCAGCACACGCAACTCACCGGCATAGCGCAGATGATCCGGCGCCTCATGACCCAGAATCTGCAGGGCACGCTCCACGCGGGCGCTCGCCGCAACAGCCGCCTGAGCGCTACGGCGCAGGTTCGCATCATCAAAATTCGCCAGACGGTTCGCGGTCGCACGAACCTCCTTGCGGGTGCGCGCCTCACGCCACGTGGTCAGGGTGCCGGTCGCGCCCATACGCTCCAGCAGCTGCGAAATCGTCTCGCCGTCACGCACCACCACACGGTCCGTGCCGCGCACCTCGCGTGCCTTCGCAATAATGTCCAGGCGACGAGCCGCACCCACCAGCGCGAGCGCCGCCTCCGGGCCGGGGCAGGTAATCTCCAAAGAAGAGGAACGACCCGGCTCAGTCAGCGAACCGTGCGCCAAGAACGCACCGCGCATGACCGCCTCGGCGTCCTGCAGGGAGCCGTTCACCACAGCCGGCGGCAGGCCACGCACCGGGCGGCCACGCAAATCCAGCAGACCGGTCTGGCGAGCCAGCGCCTCACCGCCATGATCCACACGCACAATGTAGCGGCCACCTCGACGCAGACCACCACCGCTGACGCTGGTCAGCTCAGAATCGTGGCCGTAAATCTCCGCGATGGTGCGGCGCATGCGGTGGGCGGTTGCCTCGTGGTCGACCTCAGACTCCACCACGATTCGCCCCGAGACAATGTGCAGGCCTCCGGTAAAACGCAGAATCGTAGAGATTTCTGCCTTACGAGCAGAGACTTTCGTTGCCTCGTAGTTGGCGAGTTCGTCCTTGACGAGCGTGGTTAATGCCATGAACAGGTCCTTCTAGGCGTAGTGTTTAAGTCTAAAAATCAGGAAAAGGGGCGCACATAACAGCCAGCTCAAGCAACACACTTGAGCAGCAAACCCAAGCCAGTAAACCTAGGAGCTCAGCTCAAACGCTTCGTTATACGCAGCCGCAAGCTTCAGCGGGTCGTGCACATTCGGCTGGGAACTCGAACGCAGATGCGCCCACACAACCTTCGCACCCATCGCAGAGGCCTCACGCTCCAGCTCGGAACGGTGATCAGCCTGCATGTCAGCGTCAGCAATCACCGCGTCAAGGTGAAGCTTCGGGGCGTACTGGCGCAACAAATCCAAGTGCGTTGCCGGGGTGAAGCCGACCGTCTCCTTATCGTCGGAGAGGTTCATGACCACGCAGCGGCGCGCCTCCGTGCGGATAATCGCCTCACGCTGAGCGTCCAACAGCAGATGCGGCAGAACCGACGTACGCCACGAACCCGGACCCAAAACAATCCAGTCGGATTCTTCAATAGCGGAGAGCGCCTCCGGGCAGGGGCGAGCGTTCTCAGGGGTCAGACCAATATCGTGAACCCGCTCCTCCTTCGAGAGGTTCACCTGGCCGACCACCTTCACACGCTCAATACCGCCGCCGTTATGCTCACGCAGCACGGTACCGTAAATGACCATCGGATCCAGCGCCATCGGCAGCACGCGGCCGCGCGCATTCAGCAGGGCGCCCGCCCAGTCCAGACCGGCAACCGGGTCATCCAGCAGCTGCCAGAGGGTAGCAATCAGCAGGTTACCGAGAGCATGGTAATCCAGCGGGAACTCGCCCTCGTACCCCTCGGGCGCGCTGAAACGATGCTGCATCACATCACGCCACGTGCGACCCCAATCGGTGTCATCACACAGCGCAGAAAGCGCCATACGCAAGTCCCCGGGAGGGAGAATACCCATCTCCTCACGCAAACGACCCGACGAGCCGCCATCGTCAGCAACCGTCACAACAGCCGTCAAATCAGGCGTGACGTGGCGAAGCGCAGACAGGGAACCGTACAGCCCGTGGCCGCCGCCCATCGCCGTGACCTTCGGCGAACGGTGCGTGGTTTTCAACAGGCGCAACGCCTGAGTCGGCAGAGCCGGCAGGCGCGGAATGCCCTGAGTGTCATAACTGGTCGAATGGGTGGACATAGTAATACCTCACATACCCGGAAGGAATGGTATGCCGGCCCACGGGTGCGGGGCCGGACGGCGGCTAATGAAACACGACGCGGTGGTTGGGACGCGCCGGGTGGAACTTACTCGCGGCCCTTGTCGCGGTGCTGAACATTCACGTTCAGCTCACCGAAAGCAGAGAGACGACGAGCCAGTTCTTCCGTCACAGCCACGGAACGATGCTTACCACCGGTGCAGCCAATTGCGATGGTGGCGTAGTACTTACCCTCACGGCGGTAACCTTCAAGCACGGGGCGAAGAGCCGCAAGGTAGTTGCTGATGAACTCCTCGGTGCCGGCGTGCTCCAGCACGTAGTCGCGCACCGGGGCGTCCTGACCGGTCAGGGGGCGCAACTCCGGAACCCAATGCGGGTTCGGGATGAAACGCATATCAGCCATGTAGTTAGCGTCCGAAGGCGCACCGTACTTGAAGCCGAAGCTCATCACGGTCAGGTTCAGCTTCTTATCCGCGCCCTCAGCGAACATTTCACGCACGGTACGAGCCAGCTCGTGCACGTTCATGCCGGTGGTGTCAATGGTGCGGTCAGAAGCGAGGCGCAGACCTTCAAAGAGAGTGCGTTCAGCGCGAATACCGTCGAGGACGCGGCCCTCACCCTGCAGCGGGTGCGGGCGGCGCTGAGCCTCGTAGCGAGCAATAATGGTCTCGTCCTTGGCGTCAAGGAAGAGCATGGAGAAGTCAATATCGGACTTGCGCAAAGTCTCAATTGCAGCGGGCAAATCAGAGAACAGGGCGCGGGCGCGGACGTCAATACCGAGCGCCACCTTCGGCACTCGCGCACCGTCGCGGGTCACCAAATCAGCCAGGGAACCGAGCATCTGCGGCGGGATGTTATCGATAACGTACCAGCCCTCATCCTCCAGTACGTTTGCGACGGTGCTGCGGCCTGCACCGGAAATACCGGTGATCACCAGAATCTGAGGACGCTCCTCACTCTGGGCGGGCTGTACCGTGGCGGGCTTGCTCTGATTCTCGGGCATGGTGCTTCTTCCCCTTCAACGCGAAATACTCTCTATGCCATGATACTAGACCTTTATCTGACGGTTCAGGGGTACGGTCAGAAATTTCACCACTATGACAGAAATATGAGATGCTCCCCCGGCGGAAGCCGAAAGGAAAGAAATCCCGGTCACAAATCCCTGCGCATAATGCTCCCCCAAGGGAGTCTACAAAAAGCGGCGGTCTACAGAAAGAGGCCGGCGGCAGAGCTACGGAGGGTACAGCAAAGCCCGCACGATACCTCCCCCAGGAAGTACCGCACGGGCTCCACACTATATACGTTGCGAACTACGAACGCTCCGAATACTTTACGCGGATGCGCCAGGTTGCCTTATGTAGAAAACTCAGGCAGAAAGCTCAGGCAGGAAAGCCGCCACATGCTCCAACAGACGCACCGACAGTTCCTTCTTCGAACCGGAGAACACCGGCGCCTCATCATTCAGAGTCGACAGCAGCGTAATCGTGTTATCGTCCGTGCCGAAACCACGATTCACACCTACCGTATTGACCGCCAAGAAGTCCGTGCCCTTACGCTGCAGCTTCTCACGACCCAGCTCCAACGGAGTCTTCTCCGCCGAACCGGTCTCCGCCGCAAAACCAACAATGAGCTTCGGACCGAGGGGGCTCTCCCCCGCCTCACGAGCCTGCTGGCGGCGCACCACGACCTCACGCAGAATATCCGGGTTGCGCACCAGCTGAATCACCGGCGCATCCTCAGAATCGGCGCTCTTCTTAATCTTGAACTCGGCAAACTCGGCGGGCCTAAAATCAGCCACCGCCGCAGACATGATCAGCACATCCGCCGCCGCGCTCGCCTCAAGGGTCGCCTCACGCAGCTCCAGGGCGCTCACCACGCGGGTCACCTGCACACCCTCCGGCGCGGGAACCTCAAGGTTCGCGCCAATCAGGTGCACGGTCGCGCCCAGGTCGCGTGCCGCCTCCGCGAGCGCCACACCCTGCTTGCCGGTCGAACGGTTGCCGAGGAAACGGACCGGGTCCAGCGCCTCACGGGTGCCGCCAGCGGTAATGACCACGAGGCGACCGGCCAGAGGGCCACGCAGCGATTCGGATGCGCCAGTTGCCTGGCTGGAATCCCCCTGACCAAGTAGCGCCGAAGTCAGCGTCGCCGCACGCGCCGCCGCCATACGCTCCTGCTCCGTACCCGTGTACAGGGGCTCAGTCGGCGCGTAACCGGGCGTGTACACCGGGTGCACCTGCCCCTTCGGGAAGCGGGCAATCACATCCAGCGCGACCGCGAAAATATCCTCCGGCTCGGGCATGCGACCCGGACCAGAATCCGGACCCGTCAAACGCCCAATCGCAGGCTCAATCACGTGATAACCCCACGAACGCAGCGTCTGCACGTTCGCCTGAGTCGCCGGATGCTCCCACATCTGGGTGTGCATCGCCGGCGCCAAAATCACCGGGGCATGCGTCGTCAACACCGTAGAGGACAGCAGATCATCCGCACGACCAGCCGCCAAACGAGCCAGCAAATCAGCGGTCGCCGGGGCAATCACCACAGCGTCAGCCTGCTCGGCCTGACGCACGTGGTTCACCTCCGGCACGCGGTCAAACACGTCCGTCGAGACGGGGTTGCCGCTTAGCGCCTCCAGAGTGGGAACACCCACGAACTTCGTCGCGTTCGGGGTGGGCATGGCGATTACCTCGTCGCCATTCTTCGCAAAAAGACGAAGGAGCATCGCCGCCTTATACGCGGCAATGCCCCCTCCAATACCAACGATAATGCGCATGGTACGTCAAAGAATCCTTGTAAAAAGCAGATTACTCAGCGGACTCGTCGAGGATAACCTCTTCGATAGCAATAACCTCTTCGCTACCTGCGGGGATGTACTCCTCCTCGATAGCGCCAGAGAACTCAGCCGCGCTGAAATCGATCACAGCGGACAGATCCTCGGGAACGGGGTAGCCGTCCTCGTCGAACTTAGCGTCCGGGCGGTGCTCTGCCACAACACGGTCAGCAATGATTTCACGCATTGCCACCGACAGGGACTTCTCGTTCGACTCAGCGTCAACCAGCGGGCCAACGTGCGCAGCAGTATTGTCCTGCAGGTTAGCGTAGTACGCGTTAATCTGGCGTGCACGGCGGGCACCGAAAATCACCAGGCCGTACTTGGACTCCGCCTTCTCAATCAGCGCGTCAGCGCTGGGGCTCACGATGCCCTCGGGAGCGACACCGTCAACGAAGTTGTAGTCCTCGTGTTCCTTGATTTCGTTTGCCACTAAAAACTCCAAATAGCTTGATGGAATGTACGTACCGAACGCCCCCGCACACCGTTCGCGCTATGGCGCAAACCGGGCACACTGAGGGCACGGTCAAAACTAAAGAACTATTCTACCCTCTCAACGGCTAAAACGCACGTACCAGCCTGGACAAAAGGTGTCAGCCTATATAAAAAGGTGGGGGCCCGAAGAAAACTCTTCGAAACCCCCACCCTTCACAACGCCTCGCGGCAGAACTACAGGTCGGAAGAAACTCTAGCCCCACCGCAAACGCAAAGCATGCAGATTAGGCGGCGCCAATCAGCTCAGCAATCTCCTTCGCTGCACGCTCAACAGAGTCGTTGACGACCGTGACGTCAAATTCCTTCTCAGCAGCCAACTCAACCTTCGCGGTTTCAAGGCGACGAGCTTGCTCCTGCTCACTCTCGGTACCTCGACCCACCAGACGCGACACCAGCTCATCCCAGCTCGGAGGAGCCAAGAAAATCAGGCGAGCATCAGGCATGGTCTCGCGAATCTGGCGAGCACCCTGCAGGTCAATCTCAAGAATCACCGGGCGGCCAGCATCCAGGGCCTCCTGGACCTTAGCGCGCGGAGTACCGTACTTATTCTTACCGTGCACCACAGCGTACTCAAGCATCTGACCGTCAGCGATCATCTGGTCAAACTCTTCCATCGAAACGAAATAGTAGTGAGTACCGTCAACCTCACCGGGGCGAGGATCACGAGTGGTAGCGGAAACAGAGAACCACACGTTCGGGTAGTTCTCACGAATGTACTGGCACACCGTACCCTTGCCAACAGCAGTGGGGCCAGCCAGTACGGTGAGAGTCGGCTGAGACATAGCTTCCTTACTGCGCCTTCATCGGCTGAAGGCACGATGTGTTAGGACTGAGAAGATTCAGGAGGCAGAGTATTAGTCCTGCGACGTGCACGGTTCAAATACCGCGAATTACGGTTGAAGTACTCCACCATCTTGCGACGCTGGTGTACACCCAGGCCGCCAAGGCGGCGAGTCGGTGCAATATGAAGTTCTTCAATGATGCGTTCAGCTCGAACGGCACCAATGCCCGGAAGTGCGCGCAGCATCTGCCCCACCGGCATTTTAGCCAGTGCAGGGTCGGAATCGACCATATCGAGCACCTGACGCACGGAAAGTTCACGGTCACTCAGTGCACGCTTAATTTCCTGGCGGTGTGCTCGGGCAAGTACTGCCTTCTCGCGGGCGGAGGCGCGCGCATCCTCAGTTAGCGGAGTCAGCGGCATGGTTGGGTCCCCCATTTCTGCGAGTTATAGAATTTTACTTATCAACTAATGTATCACGGATAGCACGAGAAACCTCGTTCCACCCGCGGCACTCACCCTCGCACCAACAATGCGTCTACGCACGTCAGCACGTAAATATCAGGGAGTACCCCTATAGCATAGCGGAGTATTCGCCCTATCAAAAGCGGAACCACACACGCGCCTCATAGAGCGGGCGCACTCCCCCGCTGCCAAGGTGAGCAAACTCGCATCGGTGCGAGTATGCGGCGGCACAATATGCATCAGAATGTACCGGAAAATTGCGCCAAAACAGGCTCACAGAAGGGTTGCGAAAAAGGGCGCGCACCCCGGCAGACTCTCAACAGAATCCACTCGGAGCACACGCCCCTCACGCAACACGCGAACTAT
>ERZ1674050.37-NODE-37-length-10290-cov-7.131510_pt1 | contig 10290 bp, 8 predicted proteins | sample MGYA00581126_ERZ1674050 | MGnify/ENA primary metagenome ERZ1674050 (study PRJEB41354, sample SAMEA4873315) | human saliva metagenome | biome: human-associated habitat [ENVO:00009003]; feature: mouth environment [ENVO:08000002]; material: saliva material...
TTCTGTTCGTTCAGAAGAATTACGGTACTAGACATAGTTTTATTGTACGTTCGCAGCCGAACTGTAGGCAGGAGGTGTCTGTACCTTCCTGAAGCGACATCAGGGTGCCCGAAGCGAAGCGAGGGCGGGTGCCCCTGTAGGAGCGAAGGAAGAGTGCGGGCGCCTCCCTACTCATGTCCCAAGTGGGGGGCTAGGCGCGGAGGAAATATGCGGCACCCCGCCTCCCTGTAGGAGCGATGGAAGAGTGCGAGCACCTACGTATCCCAGCGCGGGAGGACGGTATCGCCCGTAGTGACATCAGGGTGCCCGAAGCGAAGCGAGGGCGGGTTCCCTGTAGGAACGAGGGCGAATACCGCCTCCCCAGCGGAGCCACGAAAGCGGAACCGCAAGCTACTGCCGGAAAGAACTAGGCCCAGAGGAACTGGATTGTACCCGCCGCAATAGATGCACCGTACGCAACAGCAATGATGACGGCGGCAGCAATACTCACGTGCACGTCACGCGGCGAATAGGACGGCACGCGAGCCCAGGTGCGTTCGCCTGCGCCGAAGCCGCGCGCCTCCATGGTGATGGCGAGGCGGGAGCCGCGGCGGATAGCCTGCACGAGCAGGGCGAAGCTTTGCCCGCCGAAGGTTTGGGCGCGTCCAGCGAGGGATTGGCCTGCACCGAGTCCGCGGGCGCGTCGTGCCTGGCCGAGGGCGTTCCATTCGGCGAAGAGAATGCCGACGAGGCGCAGCGCGGCGACGGTTGCGAGCACGAACCGGGAGGGCAGTTTGAAGGTTTGTGCGAGGGAGTCGCCGAGGTCGGTCGGGTCGGTGGTGAGTACGAATGCGAGGGTGGGTAGGACCATGGCGAGGGAGCGGATCATCATGGCTGCGCCGACGGCGGCGGAGTCGGTGGTGATGCTGTTGAAGCCGAGGTCGAGGATGGTGGTGCCGCTTTTGGCGCTGAGCATGGCGACGGACCAGCCGGTGGTGATGACGGCGATGAGGATGGGCCAGAAGCGGGCGAGGACGTTGACGGGTCGGAATCCGACGAGGATGAATCCGAGCAGTTCGAGGGCGAAGAGGATTCCGGAGGTGAGGGGGTCGCGCACGATGAGTGCGGCGATGATGAGGGTGAAGGAGACGATGAGTTTTACGCCGGCGTTGAGGTTGCTGAAGTAGCTGGTTCGGTCGATGGTGCCGAAGAAGTCGGTGTTCATGCGTTCTCCTTTCCGGGGGTGGTGAGGGCGGGTAGGGTGATGTGGTTGCCGCCGAGTGCGGCGGTGTAGTCTTCGTCGTGGGTGATGGAGATGATGGCGGTGCCGCCTGCGAGTAGTTCGCGGATGAGGTCGACGAGTTCTGCCCAGGTTCGTGCGTCTTGGCCGAAGGTGGGTTCGTCGAGGATGAGGATTTTGGGTGCGGTGGCGAGTGCGGAGGCGACGGAGAGCCTGCGTTTTTCGCCGCCGGAGAGGGTGAAGGGGTTCGCGTCGAGTAGGTGGGTGAGGCGTAGGCGGGCCGCGAGTTCGTTGGTGCGGGCGGCGAGCTCGTCTTCGTCGAGGGGGTTGCGGGTGAGTGCGGCGAGTCGGCGGGGGCCGAGTTCGAGTTCTTCGCGTACGGTTCCGCGGATGAATTGGTATTCGGGTTCTTGGAAGACGTAGCCGATGCGGCTGAGCATTTGGGCGGGGGTCCAGGTGGGCACGTCCCAGTGTGCAGTCTGACCGCCGTGGTTACGCAGCGCGTCGGTGGCGGTGAGGGTGCCGTTGGGTGCGGTGAGGAGCCCGGCGAGGGTGAGGGCTAGGGTTGATTTACCGGCGCCGTTGGGTCCGAGCACGCTGAGGTGTTCGCCGGCGTGCAGGGTGAGGTTGATGCCGCTACGCAGGACGGGCAGGTCGGTGGGTGCGGGTGCGGGGGTGTCGCCGAGGCGTTTGATGGTGCGTCGGCGTGCGCGTCGTTGTTTGGGGGTGGGTTGTGCGCGGGTGATGCTGAGGTTTTCAGCGCGCAGTAGCGCCTCGCCGTGTTCGCTATCGCTGTCTTTCTGCGGTGCACGCGGCACGTAGTTGGGTACCCACACGCCTGCGTCGATAAGTTCTTGGCGGGCTTCGGTGAGTACGGTGTCGGGTGCGCCGTCGTGGGTGATGGTGCCGCCTTCGCCGAGCACGATAATGCGGTCCATGTGCGGCGCCCAGATGCTCACGCGGTGTTCCACGACGAGCAGGGTCGCGCCGGTCGCCTCGGCAGCGGTGAGGATGCTGTCGCGTACTTCCTGCACGCCGGAGGGGTCGAGGTTGGCGGTGGGTTCGTCGAGGATCATGGCGCCGGGGTGCATCGAGAGGATGCCCGCCAGGCCGAGGCGCTGTTTCTGTCCGCCGGACAGTGCGCTGCTGGGGTGGTCGAGGGGCAGGTGGTTGAGCCCTACTGCGGTGAGGGCTTCGGTGACGCGGTCCCAGATTTCTTCGCGGGGTACGCGCAGGTTTTCGGGGCCGAACGCGACGTCGTTGCCGACGGTTGCCATGACGATGGAGGATTCGGGGTCCTGCTGCATCATGCCTGCGGTGCCGCGTGCTTCGGCGGGTGCTTGCCCGTTGATGGTGATGGTGCCGCCGGCGGATTCGCCGTCGTCATCGTGGAGCACACCGGCGATGGCGTGCAGGAGCGTCGATTTGCCGGCGCCGGAGGTGCCCAGCAGCAGGACTTTTTCACCGGGGTTGATGGTGAGGTTGAGTCCGCTGATGACGGGTTCTGGGCGGCCGGGGTGGTGCCAGCTGAAGTTGTTGAGCTCGATGCGCGCCCCGCGCGGTGTTGCTTCCATGATGGTTCCTTAGCCTTTTGTGTGGCTGCTGTAGTGTGCCGAGTGATGACTCGTGGTGAGTGACTCGTGGTGAGTGACTAGCCGGTGGATAGTTGCTGGTGGTTAGCGGCGGGTCTTGCCGGATGCCAGCGAGGAGAGCACACCGGTCTTGGCGAGGTTCTGCACGAGAATCCATGCGAGGAAGCCTGCGATCACTGCGCCGGAGATGACGGCGCACGCTACGTAGATGATTGCCTTGACCGGTTCCATGTCGGGGTAGTAGATGAAGATTTCGTTAACACCCATGAACAGGCCGCTGAGCGCACCGGCGAAGACTGCTACGAATGCGTCCCAGCGACGGTAGCGGAAGATTGCGAAGGCGATTTCAGCGCCAACGCCCTGGAAGAAGCCGGCAATCAGGATTTCACCACTCCACGCGCCGCCGGTGAAGAGCACGGAAATGAATGCTGCGACGATTTCGCCGAAGAGTGCGGCACCGGGCTTGCGGATGAGCAGGCCGCCGAGGGTGCCACCGAGCAGCCATGCGCCGGCGACGATGGGGCGGAATTCGGGTGCTGCTACGAGTGCGGTTTTGGCGGCGGGGCCGACTGCGATGTCCCAGATCCAGAAGATGACGGCGCAGGCTACTGCGATAACTGCGGCGATGACGATTTCGTTGACTCGCCAACGCAGGTTCGGCTTCTTCGCGTCTGCCTGGGTAGATGCCTGGGAGGCGGGGGTTACGTTCTGCGACATTGGTGGTCCTTCCGTCGTTGGAAGGGGAATGTCCTCGCCCTCTGATTGGACGAGGGCATTGAGAAGAAATTCGACTCCCTACGCCGGTACTAACCGGATCAGGTTCGAGGGTCTGCTTAGCACTCTCAGCGCCTCGGTGGCGCTCCCCTGTCGTGTGGGGTTCCTTGTCCGTACCGTTGTGGTGCGGGTGGGAACCCAGGTTCGATTGTAGGCTTGTCTGGCTGTTCGTGCCAATTTGCCGCTTTTTGTTTCGTTCTTCTGCCCACATTACAGAATTGCACGGTGTACAATTTTGGGACGGAGAGGCTCCAAGGCGGCACGAACGCCTTAAACCCTATACGCTAGGGAGTGGCGCTCTTTTCTCACCCAACCCCGAAGGGGTTCACGGGCAGGACGCCGCATCGTATACAGCTAAGGAGATACACATGAACCCCGTCGCTAAGCTTGCTATTGCGGGTATCAACATGGGCGCAGCTGCCCTGGTTGGTAAGGGCCTGGGCGCAGCCTGGACCAAGGCTACCGGCAACCAGCCTCCCGCCATTTCCCACGACTCTGAAGACACCCTGCGTCAGGTCATCCTCTGGACCGTTCTGACCTCCGTCGTGGGTGCTGTGGTGAGCTTCGGTATTGCTCGCCTGCAGCGTCGTTTCTTCAACTAAGGCTTTGCGCCTTCCGCGCGAAAGTTCATGAACTAGGCGGTACGTATCTCCACTCGGTACGTACCGCCTGGTGTTCCCTCTTCAGCACGCCCGCTCTACTTCAGCAGGTTTCACGCCGCCGCTACGCTGAAGCGCCACCTCGGCATCCGAAAGCACAACTATGACTATTTCTTCTCCCCGCCGTAAGACGAAGGCTCCGCGTAGGGTCGTTGACCACGCGAACAGCCGCCGTTCAGTCGCGTCCTGGGTCATGTGGGATGTTGGTTCGTCGAGCTTCGACTCGATTATGATGACCTTCATCTTCACCGTGTACCTGACCAGTAGCTATTTCGGCACTCCCGAAGAGACCTCCTCGGCGCTGTCTCTGGGTCTGACCATTGCAGGGTTCCTCATTGCGATTCTGGCGCCGGTGACCGGTCAACGTAACGACAAGTCTGGCCGCGGCATCTTCTGGCTCGGCGTGAACACGCTACTGCTGGTCGCTTCGATGGCGGCGTGCTTCTTCGTGGCTCCCACCCCGCAGTACCTGTGGCTTGGTGTGACCCTGATTTCTGCGGCGAGCGTGTTCAGCGAGTTCGCGTACGTGAACTATAACGCTGTGCTACCGCGCATCTCCCACCCGGAGAATATCGGTAAGATTTCGGGCGCCGGATGGGCTGCCGGCTACATTGGCGGCATCCTGGCGCTGGCTGTGGTGCTGTGGGGTTTTGTGCTTACCCCCGAGGTGCTCGGCCTGACCACCGATAACGCCCTGAATATCCGTGCGGTCGCGCTGTTCGCCGCCGCATGGTGCCTCATCTTCTGCGTGCCGCTGCTGGTGCGTATGCGCACCCGCGAGCGCTTCCTGCCGGAGGTGCTACCCACCCGCGAGCTACGTTTCCTGGAGCTGGGTCTGGAGCGTTTCTCCCCTGCTCGTCAGGGCGGTCTGCTCGCCTCCTACAAGGCGCTGTGGCGCACGATTCGTCGCCTGAAGATGACGTCCCCGCAGACCCTGTGGTTCCTGATTGCTTCGGCGGTGTTCCGTGATGGTCTGTCCGGTATTTTTACGTTCGGCGGTATTCTTGCGGCGGGCACGTTCGGTTTCAGCACCTCCGAGGTGATTCTGTTTGGTATTGCCGGTAGCGCTGTCGCCGCGGTTGGCGCGATTCTGGGCGGCTACCTGGATGACTACCTGGGCCCGAAGGCGATTATTGTTATCTCGCTGGTCGGCATTATCTTGGCGGCTACCCCGCTGATGTTCTTCCCCGAACCGGGCGTGTTCTGGGTATGCGCCCTGCTGCTGTGCCTGTTCGTGGGTCCGGCGCAGTCGGCGTCCCGCACCTTCCTGGCGCGTCTGGCGGACCCCGGCACTGAGGGTGAGCTGTTCGGTCTGTACTCGACCACCGGCCGTGCCACCAGCTTCCTGGCGCCGATGCTGTTCGGTCTGTGCGTGAGCATCATGGGCGCGCAGATTTGGGGTGTGCTCGGTATTCTGATCGTTGTGGTGGCGGGTCTGCTCCTGCTGCTGCCGGTGAAGGCGCCCGGTCCGCTGCGTGTGCGTGCGGCTCGCCGCGAGCAGAAGCGCCGCGACAAGGCTGCCCAGTAAGGCAACCCAGTAAAGCATGCGGGGCTAAGCGTCCTGCAAACCGCCCTTGCGAACCCCCGCGCAAACCCGTAAACGCAAAGGGAGGGGCGGGTAGAAGAATGATCTTCTACCCGCCCCTCCTTTGTGCTTAAGCAGTGCTTATCAAGCGGAGCTCAGTAAGCCGCGCCAGAGAGCTATACCAGAGAACCGCAGTGGCTAGTCCTCCACCACGTCATCCTCATCGTCAGAGACAGCATCCTCGGAGGAATCCAGCGCAATCTGCTGCTCCTCCTCATCAAGAACCTCATCGCTGGTCAGCTGAGCCCAGGTCGCGTCATCAATCAGCGGATCATCAATCACACGAACCCACAGCATCGAACCAGCCGCCAGAGCGCTCAGGTTCTCGTCATACGCCTCCGCAGGCAGACCCTCAAAGATCTCAGCCAGACGCGCAAACAGGTCATCGTACGAAATGTCGCCCTCAGCCTGCAGCCAGCACTCAGCCGCAAAATCAGACAGCTCATTCAGCTCAGTGTCACACAGCAGCAAGAACGGGCCGTCCTCACCCACACGCACACCCGAAGTACCCGGCATACGAGAAACCGCAATCGTACCGTTCAAGAACACACCCGGCAGGTGATCCTCAACCGTGTACTTCTCCAGGCTCTCAACCTCATCAGCATTCGGCAGCTCACCGCCATTCAGCAGATCCTGAACCAGCGGCAAAGTATCCTCAACCTCCGAGTACACCAGGCGCCACACGCCACCGCAACGCTCCACCAGCTTAGCCAGCGACACAACACCCTCAGGGTGACGCGCCAGACCCGAGCTCTGCTCACTCAAGAACACCAGAGCCTCGTGCAGCGGAACACGCTCAAAATACGGCTCCGAAGCCGACTCATCACGAGAAATGAACACAATACGCGACAGCTCATAGCTGAGGTCATTACGATCAACCACGTTCAGGCCCAAATCCACCGGGTTCTGCTGATCCTTCGGCGCATTCGGGTCAACAATCACAGACAGCGGCTTCGGATACGGCGACACAACACCCTCATCCGAAATAACCGCAGTCTCATCAGTCAGGTACGCAAACTTCGAACCCAAGAAACGCGACGCAGTCGTCTTACCGCTACCAGAAACACCCACCAGCGCAACAGCGCGCTTCGACTCAGGGTCACCAATAACAGCCGCATGCAGCATCACACCGCGACCAACCAGCTGCTCAATCATCGCCAACGTAATACGGCTCGTCAGATCCTGCATACCCGAATCATCATCAGCCACACGCAGCGTCGAAACCTTATCAAACGAACCCATCAACGGATTCGCCAAATCCATCACCGACTCATCAGTCGGCGCATGAACCAGCATCACCTGATCAAAACGAGACAACGAAGCATACGCCTCATCAGGAGTATCAAAAAACTCCGGAGCAAGAGGCTCCCACGCCTTCTTAAAACGCTCCACAAAAGAGTCCGACATATCAATCAGATACAAAGAAACTTCCGCGCCAGCAACACGCAGAACAACAGGCTTCAGATTCATCAAAAATCCTTAGAGAGTGAGAGATAAAAACCCGCACGCGAGTGAACGCACGAGCACAACAGGCGAAAAACCGCCCAACGCGGGCGCACAAACACACAGCCTGCACGCCCGCACCCCAAAGCGGGAAAGACTAAGACTCCACAGAACCATCCGCAGGAATCATCGTCTGATGAAAATTCAAATAACTACGCGAAGCAGTCGGGCCACGCTGACCCTGGTACCGGTTACCATACGCGCCAGAACCATACGGATGCTCAGTCGGGCTACTCAAACGGAAGAAACACAACTGACCAACCTTAGAACCCGGCCACAACATAATCGGCAAAGTCGCCATATTCGACAACTCAAGCGTCACATGCCCCGAAAAACCAGGATCAATAAAACCAGCCGTAGAGTGAGTCAACAAACCCAGACGACCCAACGACGACTTACCCTCCAGGCGGGCAGCCACATCATCAGGCAGAGTCACCTTCTCATACGTAGAACCCAACACAAACTCACCCGGATGCAGGATGAACGGCTCATCAGGAGCCACCTCAACCAGGCGCGTCAAATCCTCCTGCGGCTGAGCAGGATCAATATGCGGGTACTTATGGTTATCGAACAGACGGAAGAAACGATCAATCCTCACGTCCACACTTGCAGGCTGAATCATCGACTCATCGAACGGATCAAGAACGATGCGCCCATCAGCAATCTCTTGACGAATATCGCGATCTGAAATAAGCACGCTTAAAGGATACCTGGCAAACACCACCCACGTGCAGGCATCCACCAGCCCCAGCACACAGGCCTACATCACATTTCAACCCCGCCACCCCGCACACAAACAGCCGCAACATATTTCACGCTCGACAAGCAAGCGCGATACACTGAAAAAGATGCGGCTGTAGCTCAATGGTAGAGCGCACGCTTCCCAAGCCTGATACGCGGGTTCGATTCCCGTCAGCCGCTCCACAAGCCCCGGACTTCGTCACGGGGCTTTATTTTTTAGGTTGGATGCGGTGGTTGGGCCAAGAGTTTAGGATGCCGCTTGGGTTAGACGGGTCGAGGCGGTATGTTCCTTGCTCCTGCAGGGAACCCGTCCTCGCTCCGCTTCGGACACCCTGATGTCGCGACGGAACATACCGGCCTCTCCCCTACTAACTCTCTCCCCTTCTCCGGGCAGGTGGAGTAGTGGGTGCGGCTGCGCGGCTGGGAACGAACCGCGGGCGCTCGGTTTGGGAAGAGTGTGCGCGGAGGCGGGGAAGGAATACTGGGGTTAGGTACCGCAGACAGCTCGCCGGGAATGAATGTTGAGTTCAAGGCATTGCGGTGGTTCAGTTTGGGAGGTCAGGGTACCTTCCCAAAGGGGTGCCGATACACATGCGAGCGCGCAGCACAGCTATACCTTCCTGAAGCGACATCAGGGTGCCCGAGCTCTGCGAGGGCGGGTGCCCCTGTAGGAGCGAAGGAAGTGTGTAGCGTGTCGGTCGTCCCCTACCCGAGCGAGGAACACACCCCGCAAGACGCCTCAAAACACTTGAAGGATGTTCAACTCACCACACAGTTGTGCTAACCTAACCACAGAAATTCAATGAGAGAATTTCTAAAAAACATCTACTCGACGAGGAATCGTAGACCCGCATGACCCGCGAAACACACCCCTACACCACCCCAGCACGCCCCCTCGACCTGAACCTCTACCTCGTCACAGGCGACAACCCCCTCGAAACCGTCCAGGCAGCCAAACACGCCACCTGCATCCAAGTCAGGTCCAAACCCATCAGTGCGCGCGAGCTCTACCAGCTCACCGAAGCTATCGCCGGCATCATCCAGCCGCACCAGACCCTCCTCGTCGACGACCGTGTTGATGTCGCCCTCGCGTTGCGTGCCCGCGGCGTGCGCGTTGACGGCGTGCACATCGGTCAAGACGACCTGCCCGTAGCCGACGCCCGCGCCCTCCTCGGCGCCGACGCAATCATCGGCCTGACCACCGGCACCCGGCAGCTCGTCGAAGAGTCCAACAAGATCGCGCACCTAATCGACTACATTGGTACCGGCCCGTTCCGCCCCAGCCCCACCAAGCAGTCCAACCGCCCGCCCCTCGGCATTGACGGGCTCCGCGAACTTGCCGAACTGTCCGCCGTACCCACCGTAGCTATCGGCGACATCACCCCCGAAGACTGCCCCGCCATCCGCACCACCGGAGTCGCCGGAATCGCCATGGTCCGCGCCTTCGTCGACAACCCCGCACTGCAGGCATAACCATGACCATCACCATCATTGGCGGCGGAATCATCGGCCTCACCACCGCGTTTGAACTCACCGAACGCGGCGAGAACGTGCACCTCATCGACGCCGAAACCAGCGACTACGGCACCGCCGCCGACGGCACCGCGCTCTACCCCGCCGCCAGCCACTACGCCGGCGGTATGCTCGCGCCCATCGCAGAAGTGCAATTCCAGCAGGATGCGCTCTTCCCGCTCATGACCGCCAGCGCCGACGCCTACCCCTCCCTCATGGGCAGGCTCAGCCGCGCCACCGACCTGCCCACCGGCTACGACACCACCGGCACGCTCATCATCGCAGCCGACCGCGCCGACGCCGAGCACCTGCAACGCACCCGCGCCTACTACCGGGACATGAACCGCCCCGCAGACCCCGTCACCCCCACGCAGGCACGCACCCTCGAACCGCTCCTGGCGCCGCGTATCGCTGGCGCCGTGAGCATCCCCAGCGACCATCAGCTGCACCCGCGGCTCATGAGGCGCGCCCTCAAAGACGCCCTCACCCGCCGCGGCGTCACCTTCAGCACCGAACGGGTCACCGACCCGGACGCGGGCGACATTATCTGCGCTGGACTAGGGGCAACGCTGCACGGGAACTACCCGCTACGCCCCGTCTACGGGGACATTCTGCGTCTGCGCACCCCGCGGCCCATCCTCAAGCATGTAGTGCGCGGCTACGTGAACTCCCGCCCCGTCTACCTCATCCCCCGCCCCGACGGGG
>ERZ1674050.38-NODE-38-length-10222-cov-6.053506_pt1 | contig 10222 bp, 6 predicted proteins | sample MGYA00581126_ERZ1674050 | MGnify/ENA primary metagenome ERZ1674050 (study PRJEB41354, sample SAMEA4873315) | human saliva metagenome | biome: human-associated habitat [ENVO:00009003]; feature: mouth environment [ENVO:08000002]; material: saliva material...
TCCTAAAGCCATATTTCGTAGAGAAAGCCTCCTCCTCGTTGCCATCTTGCGACTGGCTGAAAGTGAAGGTATAGAGCGTTGGCGTCTCAGCCGACCATAGTTTCACGTTAGCGAGTGTTCCGAAGTCAACTGTCTGTGTCTTCAAGCTATCGCCATCAGCAAAGACAAAGTCAGACTTCAGCTTCTTCACTTCCTTACCCGATGGGTCGAAGAGCGTTACGGTAACGGTCTTCTTCGCTGCAGTCTTATCGCGATTGCATACGGTAAGGTCTACAGATGTAGCCGCACTACCCGTAGCAACGGTAGTAGAACCCGGTGTAACAGTAGCCTTAATATAATGATCTGCCAAGTAAGTCTTTGGTGTAGCCACAAGGTAAACATCACGATGAATACCACTCATATGCCACATATCCTGACCCTCAAGATAAGAGCCATCGCTCCAACGAATCACCTGTACGGCAACATTATTCTTACCAGTGCGGAGGTATTTAGTAATGTCAAACTCGCTGACATTGTTTGCTCCTTCTGTATAACCCACTTCATTGCCATTCACATAAACGTAAGCAGCAGAGTAGATACCATCAAAATGGAGGAAGACACGCTTATTCTCCCAGCCTGCAGGCAGAGTGAAATCACGACGATAAGAACCCACAGAGTTCTTCAAACCAGCCTTCATACGAACGTAAGGCTGCTGATCTTCAAACGGATAGTCTACATTCACATACATTGGCAGACCATAACCATTCATCTCTAAACAAGAAGGAACAGTGATATCGTTCCACGCAGAGCCTTCAGTACTTACGCCATCGCCCCAGAAGTCGTCCTTACCGAGCAAGACAGGCTTGGCTCCCTCGCTCCAACGCAACTTCCATGTGCCGTTCAAACTAAGGTAGTTTGCCCCTGTTGGGTCCAACCAAGGCTTGTCATAACGCTGGGCATCAGCCTTCATAGCCTTCGTTGAAGGATAAGGCATATAGGTGGCATGGGCACGCTCCTTGTTACGCTCATAGACCTTCGCATTCTCCCAGTCGGCACCCTCAGGAATAACCACTGCAGGCACTTCCTTGAACTGTAGCGTAGCAGCTGATGCCTCACTGTTCTCATAACCACAGTAATAGCCGTTGACAGAAGAGATAGAACCAAAGGTTACATAATAAGTCTGACCATTCCTTGCAGACACTGCACTCAACTTATAACCACTGCCTTTCTTAGTGATATAAATCTGTTGATTAGGATTGGCGATGCTCTGTGTCCACATACAAGGATAGCCAGAGACTTTCTTTGTGTCGTTGAGTGCCATGTCGAAAGCCAACTCGCCGTCGCCATTTACCAACTGATAGCAGTCCTGCTTACCGCTCACAGCAACGAGTTTCCACTTCTGTGCATCGTTACCTTCAGCATAAGCAAGGAACGCAAGACCCGTGTCCCTTAACCATGAATACTTGTAGGGAGTAAGGACATTCTTGGTGTCTTGCCCTACTGAGATTAAATAGGTCTTACCGTGTTCAGGCTTCGCACCCCATGTGCCAGCCCTTAGCACGGATGGTGCTAACGCCAGTAAGAATACGAGAAGACCAATGTTTCTGATTGATTTCATATGAATGAAAGATAATAGATATTTTTAGTTGAACCCATACCTCAGCCTAAGCCGAAGTGTGGGTAAGATGTATAACGTCTGATTAGTTGATTACTTTCGTTGTGCTTGTTGTACCGTTGCTGTACTTCATTTGCTTGATGTACACGCCACGGCTCTGTGACTGACTTGTCTTTGTACCGTTAAGGCTGTAGTAGTCTACGGAAGCGATGTTACCGTCCTGCGCCTTTTGTATGGCTGCGATAGCGTCTGCAGTCTTGGAAACAATGACATACACTCCGCCCTTCACTGTAGGGAAGCTGATTTCGTCATCACTGATACGCTTTGCCTTAACCGTCTTTCCGTCAGCAGTCGTTACCTTATACTCCTTTGCTACACCAGCATATTTCACAATACAGGTTGTACCCATGTTTGAAACAATCTGTACCTTCGTAGCCTTAGCAGCAGCCCAATCAATGTCAACGGTGAAGTTGCCCACTGCCTTCAAGCCCTTCACTGAACCCTTCTGCCAGAATGTTGTTGGCAAGGCAGGGAGAATCACGAGTTTATCATTATGACTCTGTAGGAGCATCTCGGCTACACCGGCTGTATAACCGAAGTTACCATCAATCTGATAAGGTGCATGAGCATCCCATAGATTTTCATAGATACCACCTGCAGCCTCGTTTACTCCGGTGTCCCAAGTCTGCTGTAAAGCACGCTTGATAAGGTTATGACAGTGGAGACCTTCGTAGGCACGAGCGTTAAGATTTATCTTATGACCGAGCGACCAACCTGTTCCGTGACCATCGCCACGAGCTATCAGCGACTGACGAGCAGCCTCAAAGACGGTCTTATCGGCATCTTCACTGATCTGCGTACAAGGATAAAGTCCCATCAAATGTGAGATATGACGGTGTGCCTTATACTCGTTAACACCGATTTTGCTTGGATTATTAAACTGTGAAGTGTACTTCCACTCACGGAGATAAGTCTTGCCATCAGCTGGGTTCACCTCTGTATGGCATCCGTCGTCAAGTTTAGCAAAGTAGGTTGCAAGCGAATCACGGAACGCTTTTGACACTACATCATCGCCAAGAACTTTAATCGCCTTGCGTGTGTTATTGAAGAGATCCCAAACCAACTGCTGGCTGTGTGCGGTAGCATTCTCCGTTGGTCCGTGTTCTGGCGACCACTCATTAGGACACTCATAGGTGCCGTCAGCAGCCTTCACGAGCTTCTTAAACCAATAGTCGACAGCCGACTTCATCGCAGGGAATGCCTTTGTGCGCAGGAAATCCTTATCCATTGTGTAGGTATAGTGCTGCCAGAGATGCTGGCAATACCACGCATTAGCAACGGTATAGGTGTTGGCAAAGGTAGTACCAGAGCCATAGATGTTATTCTCCGTTGGTAAGGTCCAACCTGTATTCACGTGACCCATGTCCTGTGCAAAGCGACGCCATGTAGGCTTTACACATGCCTCACGATAGATATAATCGAGGAATGGGCGGTGAAGTTCAGAGAGGTTGGTTGGCTCAGCAGGCCAGTAATTCATCTGTACGTTGATATTCGCATGGATATCAGAGTGCCATGCTGGGGTATTGTTGTCGTTCCAAATACCCTGTAAGTTAGCTGGTAGCGATACACCACGGCTTGAACTGATGAGGAGGTAACGACCATAATTGAAGTAGAGTTCCTCTAAGAAGAGGTTGTCATGCTGGTTGTTACGATAGCTACTGATGAGCTGTGGGGTTGGAATATTGTTCTTAATATCACCGAGGGTCAGCTGACAACGATCAAAGAGTGACTTATAATCAGCCTTATGTGCTGCAAACAAAGCATCGTAACCCTTGTTCTGTGCACCATTCACTGTCGCTGCTGCACGACCTGCAAGGAGGTTAGCTCCAGACACATATGTCGGTGCATCGGGGTCGAAGTCGGTCAATCCACGGAGATAAACAGTCATGCTATTGGCACCATTTACCTCAATAATGCCCTTTGCATTCTTAGTAATCGTACCGCCATCTGTCACGATGCGCGCTGCACAATAATAGCTCTCTGGTGTTGTTGTGCCATGATCATCCTGGCGAGCGACCTGACCATCGAAGGTAATCGTTGCCTGATTGTTATTATCAACGGTATAACTTACGTTACGTCCGTTCTGATTCTTCAGTGTAAGGGTTGTATTGATTTTACCGTTCTGTGAGGCTGTATAGCGAACTACCACACAGCTATCAGGATTGCTTGCGAAGTAAGTACGACTGTATGCTACGCCATCCATCGTATATTTCACACCTGCTACGGCATCGTTGATATCGAGGTAACGCACGTAGTCTGTTACCTTTGACATTCCACGACTGCGGATATAAAGGTTACCAAAGTTAAGATAATAACCATAAGCAGCCGTACTCGTCAGCCCACCGAGCTTACCGCTCCAAAGGGTCTTATCGTTAAACTGTACGTCGTCAATGGCTACATCGCCCATCAAAGTTGCACCAAACTGACCGTTTCCGATAGGAAGACAAGAGGTCATCCAGTTCGTTGCGGGTTTTGTATACCAAAGCGTATATTTGTTGGCAGGATTAAAAGTAGTAATACCTGACACTGGTACCAACTCTTCTGCTGGTACGAAGCGCACGACATTACCACCATCGCCTAAGTCCCAGAAGCTGATTAGCTTACCCTCACCAGCACCTTGGAACATATTAAAGAAGTTACGTCCTGTGGTTGACTTACCTATCTCGAAGCCACCCAATGAGTTATTTGACTCCACCATCGTAAAGAGCGTATCCTTCACGTTGCGAGCCTTTGCAGCGTTGACGTATGAATCGCTGATATAAAGAATCTTTCCACTCTTGCTAACAAAAGAGTATTTGCCGTCTTTCTCTGATACACGCCATAGCATGTCATCAAGATTACCATTATGCAATGAGGCTGTTTGGCAGGTTTCCTTATCCCCCTTGGCACTCAAAAGCCAGTTACCAGTCTGGAACTGGATGTAATAATAAACAGGATTTGCAGCTGTTGAGATGACTGGCATATAGTATGGGAACTCCATATCATCCTTGCTAACAAAGGTCAACACGTTGTTGATGTCGCCCTTATCCCACAGTCCAATCTCTTGTCCAGCCCTAATCTCTCCCACTTGGTTCATCGCATGACTGTTAGTAGAGTCTGGTGCCAACTCGAATGCACCTGTTCCAAAGCTGGTATTCATACTCTGGAAGATGTGGAATGAGGTAATATCTGTAGCCTTAGTAGCCGCCATAAAACGCGAACTATAAGGATTTGTGCCATTGACATAAAGGGTACGACCGCTCTTACTTACCAACTGGTACTTCTTATTACGACCAAAGTTCTCTGCTGCTACCACCTTCCATAACTGGCGATCTCCATTCATCACCTGTGGAACGGCAGTAAGGCACTTTTGCTTTTCGCCCTTGTCTTCCAACACGTTGTTAGAACGAAGATACTTAACGTAATACCAATGCTCATTGCCTTTGGTACTGATGCGAGGATAACCTTGTGCAAAAACTTGTCCGACACATACGACAGACAAGAGAAAAGCAGCACAAAGACGCTTACAGATGTTCATAAAAAGAAATTGTGATAATTATTTAATTATTAATGTTGAACAATAAGACGAAAAGGAGGCCATGTTAGTATCGTTAACTCTCCACTTACCCATGAAGTGATGCCATGCTGCGTTCTCTCATATATTGAGGATATTATTTGTATTTCTGCCGCTGCTAATAGATGTTAGTTCCTACTTGTTAGGCTTTACTTTTGGCTTTTTCAAAGGAAGGCTTCTTGTCTTTAAGTTTATGGCAAATATAAACATATTCTTTTAATTATTCATTGTTATAAATACAATGTTTTATATTTTTAACCATTATAATCCGATAAAAATTAAATGATTTATGTCCTTATGCATAATCATCTTTAAGTTTTCTATTACCATTAAAGCCTAAACTGGTTCTTTTATTATCGAGTATCTTGCCTATCATTACAACAAAGGCATAGCGAACTACGTCAAGTTACAAAGATAAATGAAATATTAACAAGAAAACAAAATAACCATTTGCAGAGCATTCAGCGCCCCGCACCATATGTGCGAAGCATCCGCACACGATGTGCTAAGGACCGACACCACAGCATTAACTGGTTATAAAGGATAAACTTGTTTTTATGTTATCTTGTCACTCTTCGCAAGCAACTTGTTAACTTGTCTACTCGTTGACTCGTCTACTTACCATGTTACTTTGTCTTCCTTCGCAAGCAACTCGTTAACTTGTCTACTCGTTAACTCGTCTACTTACCATGTTACTCTGTCTACAATTACCCTGTCTACAAGCAACTTGTTCACTTGTCAACCCGTTAACTCGTCTACTTCGAAGCCCTCTTGACCATGAACGAACCTAACATGAAGGACTTCTTCTTGTGGTTATAGACCTTGAGAGAATACACACCATCAGACAGGGAGCCGATATATAACTGGTTGTTTCTTACCGATTTAGCATTAACGATGCGGAGGATGACACCCTGCAAAGAGAGGATTACATAACGATCGGCATCCGTTAGCTTTGCTGCAGCAGGGAGGGTAAGGGTGTTACCATCATTAGCGAGCAGTGTAGCAGGAGACTTCGAAAGCGTCGAAGACTTCATATTCTCCTGTAAAGCAGGCGTTTCTAATCCGTAACGATCCATACCTCTAACCGCAAAATAGAGGTTAGGATTCACATTCTTCAACTGCAGCGTCTGCCCAGTATAACGTGCAAAGAGTAGGTTTCGCGCATCCTCAGTATCAACAGGATAGGTGTAGCTGGCGTATATATTATAATAAGGAGTGACCGCCTTCCACCTCAGAATCACCGACTTATCCTCTCGACGTTCTACCAATGAGGAGTTGACAGCATATGGCATGGCAGCCGTTGACACAACACCCTGCATCTTATGAGGAAGAGAAAGCGTAGCATTAAACTGCTTCTCAAAGTCGTAGACACCCTGCTTATTAGCCGTGAGGAAGTAAGAACGGAAGTGAGCATGTCCCACTCCGAGGTCACGACTCACATACATCTGGCGGGTGAGGTCGCCCAAAGTCCAATTACCCTCACGTGGATCGAGGAAGTAAGTACCCAAACCTGTCACTATCTCACGCTTATAAGCATTCTCAACCCAGTCTGCAACAAAAGGATAATAGTTGTCGCCACGGAAGTATTGCATCGGATAGAGCTGGTCCATCAACCCTAATCTCATCCACTCCTGCGCCTCTTGTGAAACACGATCGTGGGCATTGAAATTCTTTGAACTATAACGACTGAGGTCGGCATGCTTACCGATTGGCGAGCACGACATCTTCACCCACGGTTTGATAGCTTTCACCTCGTCATGAATAGCACGCACAATGGCTGTGATATTGCTGCGACGCTGGTCGGGTGTATCGCCATCACGATAAGAAGGACGTGGCCATCCGTCAGGGTAACGGATATAGTCGAGGTTGATACCATCCACATCATACTTTCTTACAATCTCTCCACAGATAGAGGCAAGGTAAGGTGCAACACCGGGATCGGCAGGGTCGAGATAAGAACCCGTTGAGAAGTTTCTAATTCGAAAGCCCTTCTTCATCAGCGTTCTACAGCCCAATGAGTTTTTTGCACCCACTGGAATCGTCGCAATCCATGCGTGAATTTCCATGCCACGTTTGTGACATTCCTCTACAGCAAAGCCGAGTGGGTCGTAGCCATAACCCGGTGCCCTACCCTCAACGCCAGTGACACACTGGTCCCATGGCTCAATATCCGACGGATAAATCGTAGCTGCACGCACACGCGCCTGCAAGAGTACGGTGTTGATATTTGCCTTCTGGTATTTATCGAGGATATCAATGAGTTCCTGCTTTTGCAGTTTGATGCTTTCTTCCGACCGTGCGTAGTTCTTCGGCCAATCAAGACTGGCAAGTGTCGTCAGCCATACAGCACGCGTCTCCCGCTTCGGTATTCGCTTCGTAAGATAGTCGGAGAGATTCGTCTGTGCTTGTGTTGTCATCGTTATTACGCAAAGGAGCGTAAATAAAAAAAGCTTCTTCATATATGAAATGATAATATACGTGAATTTGAGCGACTAATTAACCTGAGTTCAATGGGGTATAAGTATCTGTAAATTCAGTGATTAATGAAATTCCACCCCCTTATCCTGTGCGCTCTAAAGAACTACAAACAGAAACCACAATAGCCACCGAGGGCAAAATTACTAAATTATTTCGTATGGCAGATGACTTCTGTTCGTTTTTTAATATATTGTGACGAAATACACGTTAAATCCACGCTAAAAAGCGGTTTATGCGGAAGGAGGAGTGATAAAGTCTGTTCGCTTCAGTCTTTTGGAACGATAAGGCTACTACCTAAATTTAGGACATTTGACGAAATGTCACACAGAGAAACGGAGTGTACGGAGGTTTTTATTTAAACATACACAACCCACAGAGGCACCGATGGTGCAGAGAGCAAAGGAGTATAACAGCAACATTTAATCCCTTATTAGTTGAGAATTGTAAGCTATTTTCATGCAGTTCAAAACCTATACATGCTCTTTTGGCTTCTTAAAGACGCCTAATTGGCTTGCAAAAGATGCCCTTTAAGAGTCTTACTAACGCCCTTTTGAAGTCCAATTAAGCACCTTTTGAAAGTCTATTTTGCAACTACTTGATAACAAACAACTTACAGTGACACTAAAACAGTTCACTTTTAAGCTATTTTCCTACCTTTTCTTCGAATATTTTGTCAATATATTTCTTCGCCTTACTACGCTAAAATTCACACGGAGGAACGGAGGTTATGGAGGTTTTATTTAAGGGTATGTTGCTAACAGAGGCACCGATGGTGTAGGGAGTGAAGGAGTATAACAGCAATGTTTATTGGGGAAAACAAATGACAAAGATATTACAAGAAAATTATTTGATGTATAAAATTATAGCATAAGTTTGGAACTTTCATCCAAATAAGTTATATTTGCAAACAGAATTTACTAACAATTAAAAAGCAATTAAAGGTATGAGAAGAACGATTCTAATATTGTTACTCTGTATTATTGGCAATGGCTTATTGTTATTGGGAGCAGATTTTAAGCCCACGATACCTCTTATTACACTGCAAATTATGAGTTTCTGGGGAACTTACAAGCTAATAAAAGATTCTAATCTTTACAAGAAGAAGGAGGAGAATCTGCCTAATTAGCCTAATTAGGCTAATTAGGCTAATTAAACCTATTACTCTCATTGACCACCCAACACCTATCAGCCATCACCTAACACCCTTTCTGCCTCTTGGAGGATTTCCTTATGGTCAAACGCTAAGTCGGGAAGTTCGGTCAAGGAGAACCACTTTGCTTGTGCTGCATCATCCAAACCGCTGACTTCTGCAGGTTTGTCAAGAATCGTGTAATAAGCCACGGTGATAATACGCTCACGTGGATCACGGTCGACAGCATCAAAGATACCAACACGATGCAGCTCGCCAACCACTAAACCAGTCTCTTCTTTCAACTCACGACGAGCAGCATCAATCGTTGTTTCGTCAATATCCATGAAGCCACCAGGGAATGCCCATTTCCCCTTACAAGGTTCGTTTTTCCGCTGTATCAACAGCAGTTTCATCCCCTCATCAGTGCGAGCAAAAACAAGACAGTCAGCCGTAACGGCTGGGTGTGGGTAATTGTATGTGTACATTAGGTGTATTAATTTGTTTCGTGTACTTCTTTCCAGATTTCTTCTGAAAGATATTTTTCACTGCGACAATGTAAATCAGCAATCCCCTCTTCTATCATATTAGAGGTTTCCGAATTATAATACATATCAGTTGCTTCACTAAGAGAGATTCCATACATTGTACTAAGCATTTGAATAACTCTTGCACATCGTGCGCTCTTTATAATCTGTGTACTATCCTCATTCATATCTTTTCACTTCCTATAAAAACGAGACAAGTTCGCAACATCTTCTCAGAACGAATACAATATTGTATATTGGGCTTCTCAAACTTCAATAACCCTAATGCCTCTTCCTGAGATAACTCGCCCATAAAATACCTATCTAATGTAAGAATGACCTTATCATTGGCAATACCACCAACTACCATATCATAATTACAGCTATCTTTTCCATCACGACATTGTGCCACAAAATCAAGCCATTATTGGTCATAAGAACCAAATTTCTTTATTATCCATTGTGCTTCATCTGCCAAGTTCAGCTCATAGGTATTCAGCCATGCCTCGTTTCCCCTACGCTTAAAGCGTTGTGCATATCGCACCGCCTGATCATATATAGACGTCAAATAAAATCCACATCCAAAGTCCAAATACCTTCGTGAGTGTAAAGTATCTGGCTGCTCAATGCTTGTATTAGAAGAATGATACAGTTTCATATCTTATAAAACTCCTTTCTCTTTCATGTATTCCGTCAAATCTTCCATCAAATAACGAGAGCCGAATGTATGCAAGACATCATAAGATGGCACAATATATTCATCCAGTATACCAGAGGTTTTCAACCTACGATACACTTCTTGTTGTGGTAGTTTCAGCATTACTGACAACTTGCCAATGCAATAAGTAACAAACTCTAATGTCTTTTGATCCATTTCATTA
>ERZ1674050.42-NODE-42-length-10046-cov-4.540987_pt1 | contig 10046 bp, 8 predicted proteins | sample MGYA00581126_ERZ1674050 | MGnify/ENA primary metagenome ERZ1674050 (study PRJEB41354, sample SAMEA4873315) | human saliva metagenome | biome: human-associated habitat [ENVO:00009003]; feature: mouth environment [ENVO:08000002]; material: saliva material...
GTGGGAGGATTGCTTGAACCCGGAAGGTGGAGGTTGCAGTGAGCCGAGATGGCACCACTTCACTCCAGCCTGGGTGGCGCCGCCGAGTTCCCAACCGAACTAAAGCCCACCCGAAAGCCAATGTGAAAGCCAGCCCGAAAAGCAGAAATGCTGCCGCACTCACACAGAGTGCAGCAGCATTTCCAAAGCTAATTATGCAGGCTACGCCATAGTTGCGTAGAGACCGCGTTCAGCATCCTTACGAGCCAGCTCGTAAGCGTGACCGTACGCATAGAAAATCTTTGCGTCATCCAGCTCAGCGAAGCGCGCCAAGTAGCGGTAAACAGCTCCTCGTTCTGCGCTGGTCATGTCGGAAAGCAACACGGGGTCCGGGTGCATGACGCCGTAATTGTGTACAGAAGCAGACCCGCCGCATGCAGGTTCGTATGCGGGGGCGATCATAGTCTGAGTCACCAGTATTCATCTTTCGTTGGTGCGCACGGTTGTGAGGCGTACGCGAAGTTGAGTGATAGATACTGCCAATACCACCTCGACAAGCGCCGAAATAGTATCCGCAGTGCTGAATATATTACCGTGGATACGGAAACTGCGCTAATTAGGAGCACCTAGAGCTGCCATCAACCACTAAATGCACAAAGGTGCATAAAATGGCGGATGTGCACCCACGCCGAGCGAGACTAATCTACATCCCGTTCGCCTGTGCTGTACTGGTCTGGGCTGCATAAGTTTGCGACGCGCCCTTCTCCCCTGCGTTCGCCACGGCTTCATCTTCGTCATCGTCCTCGTCACCGTCAAGACCCAGAAGGGCCGTCACCATCGGCAAAGGATTGAACTCGCTCAGCTGACCCGTGCGGTCCACCTTGCGCATCATGAACGCACGCTGCAAACGCCTCTGAGTCCAGGGCGAAAGCACCATCATCAGCAGCGCCTCCACCACAAAAATACCGACCAGAATCCACAGCAGCAGATCCGAAGAACCCGCCTGCTCACGTAGCTGCTGAGCATCCGCCACCAGACGGTCAAAGCCCTCCGAATGCAGGCGCGACGTATCAAGCCCCGTCAACGCGGACAGGCTCACCGGCGACGCCACATTCAGCAGCACCGACAGCATCAGCAGAAGCACCGCATACAGCCCGTAATGCATGGTGCGCATCAGCTTCTTCACGCGCGCAAAACCGTGGTTCAGCTCCGCACCAATATCGGTGAAAGCCGCCGCCTTCTGCGCCTGCTCGCCCGCCGGCATCATGTGCGGCACCAGGCGGTGCGCAAGCATCAACGGCACCGGCGAACACGCATCAAAATACTGCATGTGACTATTCACCGACGGGCCCGGCAGGGTCACAAAGCTGACGTCTACATCGGCGGGCTGAGTAATATTCGACCTGCCAATGCTGTCACCACGAGCAGAAATCTCGCACCGGTCAGCCACATCAAGATCCTGCAGCATCGGCGCGTAGGCGCGCACATACAGGTGGCAGGCGCTACGCACCGACATCATGAGCACCAGAATCAGCGCGCCCCAAAACGCCACGGAGGCGGCGGTCAGCTCAGGGACCGCGCCCTCAACACGCAACTGAGCCAGTAGCAACATGAACACCGCGTACAGCATGAAAACGCCGTGCACGAAGAGCAACGGAATCAGCCACTTCACGTAGGCGCGCGTGCCGTACGGGTTGACCAGACGCACATCCTCCGGGGTGTTTACCGAGGTAGTTGCGGAGGTTTTTGCGGAGGCGCTTTCCCGGGCGCTCTTGCAGCCAATACGCGCCCTACCCTTGAAGGCACCCGGCACGCTCGCAACCAGGGGTACCACGCTCAACGCTAGGGGCACCAGCATCGTATAGTGCAGCAGCGAACGGTACGGACCAAACAGCAGGGACGCCTCCACCAGCCACGAGAACGCCGCGACCGCGCTCACCCACAGAAGCATGGCGCGGTTACGGTAGCCGCCCGCAGCATCCAGGTGCCCCGGAGTGTCGTTACGGTCACTAGCGATAATGCTAATCGGGACCACGCCACTACCCAGACCCTAGAAGAAACGAATCGGCTTCTTACCCGCCGCCGCACGACGACGCAGCAACTCATAGCTCAAATACCCACCCTGCGAATGGGCAATAATGCCCACCGCATCGCTACGGGAACTCAAATCGTCCAGCTGACGATCCAGACGCGCATAAATACGCTCCAAATCGCGCGAGTCCGGGCTGGTCGCCGTCTGAATCAGCTGCGTAGGAATAGCCTTCACCAGCGCCCACAGCTCACGGGCACGACGAGCCAAAATCCAGCCCACAATACCCAGGCCGAGCGCCGCCGCCAGACCCGTAAATGCACCCTGCGGAGTACCCAGAGACGCCACAAAAGCATCACGGAAAGTCATGAGCGCCATAGCCGCCAGCACCAGCCACAGCGCCACGTTCACGAATCGAGCAGTAGAACGCAGCAGGTGCCCGGCACGCTCACGCCAGGTCGCGCCGGGGCGCTCATAGTAGAAGCAGAACATCAAAAACAGCGGCAAAACCGACGCCAACCAGGGCAAATGCTCCTTCAATGGGCGGTAATGTCTGGGCCGCCAGAAGCCCTCCTGAAAAAGGAGGCTGCGGCGAGTGACCGTGCGAACCGGGCGCGGCTTCGGCTGAGGCAGGCGCGGAAGCTCAAGGTTCGGCAGCTCGATATTCGGGAAATCAATGTTCGGGAGCTCTACCTTGGGAAGCTCAATTTTCGGCAGCTCAATCTTAGGGAGCTCCACTTTAGGCAGTTCCACCTTGGGCAACTCCACTTTGGGCAGCTCCACCTTCGGAAGTTCAATTTTCGGCAGACTGATTTTTGTAGATTCTTTGGGCTCGGAGGCTTCGGCGGTTCTTCCTGCGCGGAGTTCTCTTCAACCTGAGGGCTTTCCTCAACCGGGTCAGCAGGGTACTCCGTGCGCTCAATCGTCAACGAATACGTCAACTCGCTGTGGTGGCTCAGCGGGTTCACCTCGGCGGCAAGCGGGAGGGTATCGCCGTCAGGAATCACCTCAACACGAACCCGCGCAGAATCCTCCGCGGCGGGGTTCTCTTCGGAGAGCGCGACAGAATCCGTGTTCAGCGCCAGCAGAGTCTGCACACTATGCGCCACCGGCTTGCCAAAATACGCGAGCGTCTCGCCGTGATTCTGGTAGCCGATACCGTGAACCAGTAGCACCGCCGCATCATGATGCTGACCCTTGCGGTGCAGGGCACTCTTCGGGTGCGCAGAAGCATACTCAGCCAGCCGCCGTTGCTCACCGTCAGGCAGCGCACTACCCTTCAGCAGATGAGGCACCTTCGACATGCCTCTCACCTCCTCGCCTCTGCGCACAGCGCACCCGCAAACCCGCGTGCTCAACGCCCAACCCGGGGCAAAAACCGCCCCTCACTAGAACACTACAGCACGACTAGAAAATCACAGCACATCCAGGCCGTCACAGCGAATCTGAACCGGGCGCTCCCCCACGTTCTTCTTCAACGCCGCAATCGTTGCACGCGTAGCACGCAACTCACGGGTCACCTGCTGAGCAATGCCGTACGAGAAGAACATCAGGGTACGCCAATCGCCCTGAACCGGCGCCTCCTCAGAATCCTCTTCAAGAGACTCCGACCAGGCAAAATACCCCTGATCCAGAGGAACCGGACCCACAATACGCAACTGCTCACGCACCCGCTCCGGCAACGCAGAAGAGCCCAAGAACTCCTCCATAAAGGCGCGAACATCCGCCTCCGCACCGGTCACCGCAGCCGTACGAACCGCCGGAGGCAGACCCGTCTGAGCGCGCTCCTCCAGCTCCTGGCGAGCAAACCACGCAGGATCCCAACGCACCAGTGCCTGCTCCACCGGCGACGGCGAAGCAGTCGTCACCACCGTACCCTCAAGAGCCGCAGGACGGACCAACGCCGCCGCGTTCAACCAGCGACGCAACGCCGCCTCCGGAGCACGCAACGAATCAAAACGAAGCATCTTATCGGCATCCAGAAGAAGCGCCGCCGCATAGCCGCCAAAAGCCACCGGCTCAGCACCCGGAGTCGCCACCACCAACGCAGGCTCAGGACCAACCGACGCCCGCACATGATCACCCGCCGAAGAAATCACCGGAACATTCGGGAACGCACGACCCAGCTCCTCAGCAGTACGAGTCGCACCCGCCGCCGAATAACGCCAATGCGTAAAACCACACTCAGAACAACGCCACTGCTGCGCCAAATGACCGCACCACGAACACGACGGAACCGACGAACCCGAAGCCACCGACAAAGGCCCACTACACTCGCCACAACGCGCCGGCATGCGGCAACGCTCGCACGAAAACGACGGAATATAACCGCTACGCGCCACCTGCACCAACACAGGACCACGCGCCAACGCCCGACGAGCATGCTCAAACGCCAGGTGAGGAATACGCGCCATCGCTGCCAACGGGTCACGCGCCAACTCAAACTCCGAACCCGTCGAAAAAATACGCGGCGAATAATCACGCACCAACGCACGCGGCGCACGCACATGAGACGCCCAGCGGGTACGCACCAGACGCGCCGCCTCACTACTCATGCTGAACCCGGCAAACAGCGCCGCAGTATTCTCAGCAGAAGCACGCAGAAGCAACACATCACGGGCATGACAATACGGGGCGCGCTGCTCCACCAGCGAAGAATCGCCGTCATCCCAGCACACCACCAGGCCCAGGTTCGCCACCGGCGCGTAGGCGGCAGCGCGGGTACCAATCACCACCGGCACCTGCCCCAAGCGCGCCTTCACAAACCCGTGATAGCGAGTATGCGGAGTCGAATCAGAACTCAAACGCACAAACGAGTCAGCCGGCAGACGCTCGGCGAGCGCCGCCTCCAGAAGATCCAGGTTCTTAGCGGTCGGAACCACCGCAATAGCGCCGCGACCACTGGCAGCAGCAGCCGCGAGTGCGGTCGCCAAAACATCCGCCCACGTATGCTCCAAGTGGCCGGGAAGAACCGTCATCACGGCGCGGGTCGCGGCACCGGCAGCGACATCTTCAATGAACTCCGCACCGTTCTCGTAATCGGAGAAGACGGAGGCGGCATCCGGCGCGTCCGGGTTCAGCGCCGGCGAGTCCAGCACGAAGGGTGCGGGAGCGCCGGGGGTGGCAAGCCACGCGTACGGGTCGGTAGCGATGGAAGTAGCGGCGCTGGAGGCAGCGGAGGCGGTAGAAGGCCCAGATTCCGTGCTCTCGGAAGCCACATGCTCGGAAGCCGCGCTCTCGGGAGCATCGGAAGTGCTTACCGGAGCAGAATCGCCCAAATAATCCGACTCATAACCCGGCAGAAGGGGCGCATACTTCTTATCCAGCGCGGCAATACGCGGCGGCACCGCCAGACGTAGCACGTTTGCCACCGTGGAGGCGTAACGGTCAGCAAGCGCCTCGGCAAGCGCAAAAATTTCGGGCGCAACAGAGGGCACACGCGACAGCACCGACTTGAGCGGCAGCAGCGAGGTGCGCGTCCAATCAGTCGTGGCGGCGCGCTCCTCAATGTAACCGGTCAGCTCGTGGCCGTTGAACAGCACGCGCACGCGAGCGCCGGGCACCGCATCCTCACTCAGCTCGGCGGGCACGCGGTAATCAAACGTGCGGTCCACCTGCGGCAGGGTGCTATCCACGCGCACACGCGCCACAGGGTTCGGCACGCCGCTCGCCTCCAACTCGGCGGCAACGTTTACCGGCTCCGGGGCGGCCGGAATCAGGGCATCACGAAGAGCAGGAAATCCCTGCAACAGGTCAAGCTGTTGCAGGGATTCCTGCTGAGCACCCAACGGTGCCGAAGAGTTCGATTCAGAACTGCTCTGAGTCACCCGAATCTGCGTGCTCCTCTACCCTGACAGATATTAGGAGGAGGACACTGCCGAACGCAGTGCATCCACGCGGTTCAGGCGCTCCCAGGTGAATTCCGGTTCGGTACGACCGAAGTGGCCGTGAGCTGCGGTCTTCTTGTAAATCGGGCGGCGCAGATCCAGTTCGTTAATGATTGCCAGCGGGCGCAGGTCGAAGACCTCATGCACAGCCTTCTCAATCTTGATCGGGTCGACCTTCTCGGTGCCGAAGGTTTCAACGTACAGACCGACCGGCGCTGCCTGGCCGATAGCGTATGCAACCTGAACCTCGGCGCGGTCAGCAAGACCGGCACCCACAATGTTCTTCGCAACCCAACGCATTGCGTACGCTGCGGAACGGTCCACCTTCGACGGGTCCTTACCGGAGAACGCGCCACCACCGTGACGAGCCGAACCGCCGTAGGTGTCCACAATGATCTTGCGGCCGGTCAGGCCCGCGTCACCCACGGGGCCACCCTGAACGAAGCGGCCAGCGGGGTTCACAATGAACTTGGCGTTGGAGGAATCCAGCTCGACGCTGCCCAGAACCGGTGCGATAACGTGCTTCTCAATGTCTGCACGCAGGTCAGCCAGGTCGTAGCTTGCGGTGTGCTGGCTCGAAACAACGACGGTGTCCACGGAGACAGGCACATTGTTCGAATCGTAGCCGAGGGTCACCTGAGTCTTGCCGTCGGGGCGCAGCTCGGTCAGCAGGCCGTCCTTACGGACCTTGGTCAGACGCTCAGAGAGGCGGTGCGCCAGCCAAATCGGGGCGGGCATCAGCACGTTCGTCTCGTTCGAAGCGTAACCGAACATGATGCCCTGGTCGCCCGCACCCTGGCGGTCGTACTCGTCAGCAGCAATGCCCTGACGAACCTCGAGGGACTCGTACACGCCGGCGTTAATGTCCGGGGACTGCTCACCAATGGATACGGACACGCCGCAGAACTCGCCGTCGAAGCCGCGGGTAGAGGAATCGTAGCCGATACCCAGAATGGTCTCGCGCACGATGGAGGGGATTTCGACGTAGCTGGAGGTGGTCACCTCACCCGCAACGTGCACCTGACCGGTGGTTACCATGGTCTCCACAGCAACGTTCGCTGCGGGATCCTGGGCGATGATGCCGTCAAGGATGGCGTCAGAAATCTGGTCACAAATCTTATCGGGGTGGCCTTCAGTCACCGACTCGCTGGTGAATAGGCGCAGATGGTTATTACTCACGGTTTCCACTCTACTGGTTGAGGGCGCGCGAAGATAGCGCGCTCGTAATGATGACGGTTTCCTTCAATTATGACACGTTTGTTAAGCGCTATTACGAGGCGGGGTGTTGCATTCACACCCCGGGCGGGCCTTCACTCAGCGCCAGCAGGCACTTAGGCCAGCGCCAGCCAGAGGATTAGGTCAGCGCCGCCAGAATCTTCTGAGCCAACGCCGGGCCAATACCCGGCACCGCCGTCAGCTCCTCGGCGCTCGCCTGCTTAATCTGAGCCACCGACCCGAAATGCTTAATCAGCGCGGAACGCTTCACCTCGCCCAGACCGGGTACCTCATCCAGGGCGGAGGCGACCATCGCCTTACCGCGCTTGGAACGGTGGAAGGTGATAGCGAAACGGTGCGCCTCATCGCGGATGCGCTGCACCAGGTACAGCGCCTGCGAGGTGCGCGGTAGCACGACCGGGTAGTCGTCGTCCGGTAGCCACAGTTCCTCCAGGCGCTTAGCGATGCCGGCAACGTACACATCCGTAATGCCCAAATCGCTCAACGCGGCGGAGGCGGCAGCCACCTGAGGCGGGCCGCCGTCCACGAGCACCAGGTTCGGCGGGTAGGCAAACTTCGCAGGCTCGGGCGTGGAGGCGCCAATCTCGCCGGAGTGCACGGGCGCAGCTTCGCGTTCCGCCTGCTGCGCCAGGTGCCTCTTGAAGCGGCGCGTGATGACGTCGTACATGCTGGCGGTATCATCACGCGCAGCGTCGCCGGTAATGCTGTAGGTGCGGTAGGCGTTCTTCGCGGGCATGCCGTCCTCAAAGACGACCATGGAGGCAACCACGTTCGTGCCCTGCACATGCGAAATGTCGTAGCACTCGATGCGCAGCAGCGGGTCGGGCAGTTCCAGCGCCTCCTGCAGCTCCACGAGGGAGGCGCTACGGGTGGTCAAATCACCGGCACGGCGGCTCTTGTGCAGGGTCAGCGACTGGCGCGCATTCTCGGCGACCGTCTTCATGAGCTCTGCCTTATCGCCGCGCTGCGGGACGCTAATCTCCACGGGCCCGCCGCGCACCTCCGCCAGCCAGGACGCCAGCTGCTCCTTATTCTCGGGCTCCACCGGCACGAGCACGGAACGCGGAATATCGTAGCTGTTCAGGCTCTTCTCGGCGTCCTTCTGGGAGGCGAGGCTCGCCGCAATATCGCTGTACACCTGCGCGATCAGCTGCTCAATGAGCTGCGCATCGGTGCTGTCGTTGACCTTCTCCACGATCCAGCCGCGCTGGCCGCGGATCCTGCCGCCGCGCACGAAGAACACCTGAACGGATGCCTCCAGGTCGTCCTCAGCATAGGCGAACAGGTCGGCATCCACGGTCGCGCCAAGCACCACGGCGTTACGCTCAAACGCCTTAGTCAGCGCGGCAATATCGTCACGAAGAATCGCGGCACGCTCAAAGTCCATATCAGCTGCGGCGGCCTTCATTTCCGCGGTCAACTGGGCGATATGCTTCTCAGCGCCACCACCCATAAACCGGGTCAGCCCGCGCGCCAACTCGCGGTGCTCCTCGGCGCTAATCTTGCCCACGCACGGCGCCGCGCACTTATCGATATAGCCGAGCAGGCAGGGCCGGCCACTATTCTTCGCGCGGTTGAACACGCCGTTCGTGCAGGTACGCACCGGGAAAACGCGCAGTAGCGCATCCAGGGTTTCACGAATCGCCCACGCCTGCGAGTACGGCCCAAAATAGCGCACGCCCTTACGGCGCTCGCCGCGAGTGACCATCGCGCGCGGGTACACGTCATTGACGGTAATCGCCAGGTACGGGTACGACTTATCGTCGCGGAACGCAATGTTGAAGCGCGGCGAAAACTCCTTAATCCAGGTGTATTCAAGCTGCAGCGATTCCATCTCGCTCGCCACCACGGTCCACTCCACGCTCGCCGCTGTATGCACCATCGCGTAGGTCTTCGGGCTCAGCGTCTGCGGGGACGCAAAATAGCTGTTGAGGCGGTTGCGCAGGTTCTTCGCCTTGCCCACGTAGATGACGCGGCCGTCGGCATCGCGGAAACGGTAAACGCCCGGGTCGGTGGGGATTTCGCCGGGGGCGGGGCGGTAGCTGGAAGGCTCTGCCATGGGTACTTTCTCCTCGCTCTACTGGGCTACCGGGGACATCCCAGGCTCACGCATACGACAAACCGCGCATCCTGCACCCATCTCCCCCAAAGCGCGGGGTCGGTGTGTGAATGCGCGGTTTAAGTCTACGCGGTATAGGCGGCGAGTGCCCTAGCCTGCGTCACGTGCGGCTGAGGGCGAAACGTTGTACTCGTGCTTTCGTGCCTGACCGGACAGCTGAGCAATCTCATTCATGATCGTGTCGGTGGTGACGCGGCGCTGCTTGCCGGTCATCTTCTCGCCGGTCTTCTCAAAGTAGAGCGGCTTGCCCACACGAATCGTGAAGCGGCGCGGGTAAATCATGTTCGAGCCGGGCTTCTGCAGGCGGTCGGTGCCAATCAGACCAACCGGAACCACGGGCGCGCCGGTCATGTGCGCCAGCCACGCCACACCAATCTTGCCGCGGTACAGGTAGCCGTCGCGGGAGCGGGTGCCCTCGGGGTAAATGCCGAAGACCTTACCCTCCTGCAGCTTCTCCAGGGCAATATCGAGTGCCTTGAGCGATTCGGAACGGTCGGAGCGGTTCACGGGAATGATGTCCACGGCTTCGAAGAATGCCTTCATCATCTTGCCGCGCGGGCCGGGGGTGTTCACGTACTCAGCCTTGGCGAGGAACGCCACGCGGCGCGGCATCATGGCGGAAATAATGATGGAGTCCAGGAAGGACAGGTGGTTGGAGGCGACAATCACCGGGCCGGTGGCGGGGAAGTTTTCGAGTCCGGTCACGCGGGCGCGGAAGACGGTGCGCAGGATTCCGGTGACTGCTTTCTGGGTGGATTTGTAGAGAAGCACGTGAACTCTCCTGAGGTGCCGATAG